>Ga0256406_1000043_pt1 | contig 208584 bp, 154 predicted proteins | sample RumenRJG_03DNA_FD_185986 | JGI IMG/M metagenome (GOLD analysis project Ga0256406, IMG submission 185986) | Bovine rumen microbial communities from Lethbridge, Alberta, Canada - RJG_03 | ecosystem: Host-associated > Mammals > Digestive system > Stomach > Rumen | place: Canada: Alberta... | reverse complement strand
TCGCCCACGCCGCCGCCAAGCGTGCGGAAGGCATCGGCAACGCCGCGGCACTGATTTCCAACAAACTGCTGCGGCTGGGCATCATCCTGCTCGGTTTCAAACTCAACCTCGACGTGCTGTTCGCCACCGGGGTCAAAACCATCGCCGTGGCGGCGATCATCGTCACACTCACCATCACCGTCACCTATCTCATCGCCAGAAAACTCGGCGTCGACGAGCATCTCGCCATCCTCACCGCAGGCGGCACAGGTATTTGCGGTGCCGCGGCCGTCATGGGGCTGTCTGGTTCCATCACCATGCCGAAAGACGAAGAGAAACGCGGACGCGATGACGAAGTCATGGCAGTGGCGACCGTAGCTGTCATGGGTACGGTATTCGCGCTCGCGGAAATCGCGTTGCGCCCGTTCCTGGGGTTGTCTGATGCGCAATTCGGCACGATGGGCGGCGCCTCGCTCCACGAAATCGCCCATGCGGTCGCGGTCGGAGGTTCTGCGGGGGACGCGGGCATGGACGCGGCGATCATCATGAAACTCTCCCGGGTGCTGATGCTCGCCCCGACAGCCATGATTATCGGCGCATGGTGGGCCCGCAGACACACCCAGCCCGGTGACGGCCCGCGCAAGGTGCCGATCCCGTGGTTCATGCTCGGCTTCCTCGTTGCGTCGATCGCCGGTACGTACCTGCCCTTCGTCGCACGGTTCACGGACATCTTGGTCAAGGCGGCCTATCTGGTGCTGGGCATGGCGATGGCGGCCCTGGGCATGAACGTCGATTTCAAGGCGATCGCAAGCCGCGGCCGCATGGCGGTGCTCGCCAGCTTCCTTGCCTCGATACTGTTAGCCGGCGGCGCGTTTGTTGTCGCGAAGCTGTTGTTCTGAGCCATCCGGCGAGACCTCGGTCCGGGGGTGGTGTTCACATACTGGTTGAATCGCTGAAGCCGCGTCCCGAAAACCACGGGACGCGGCTTGCTCATTGGTGGGATAATACTTCACGTGTTCCCTTTGCTTGAAACGTTTGTGGCGGTGTATGAGACAGGGCAGTTCTCGATTGCGGCCGACGAGTTGCGCGTCTCGCAGTCGACGGTTTCGGCTCGGATCGCGCAGCTGGAGCAACGGTTGGGAACGCCGTTGTTTGAACGTCATGCGCGTGCCGATGTGACTGCGACGCGCGCGGGGGAGACACTCTACCGTTCCGCTGTGAAGCTTCTTGCGCAATGGCGGCAGACGCAGGAGGATGTCAATCGGGCGGGGCAGGCGCACGACCCGTTCCTGCTCATGATGTCCAACACCGCCGCGGTGGCGCTGCTGCCGCGTATTCTCGAGGGCTTGCAGGTACAGGGCGTGCTGGAGCGTGTGAATCTGCGTGTGATGACCGCGAATTCTGATGAGATTGTCGAAGCGGTGGAATTGCATCGGGCGCAGATGGGTATCGTGGAGAAGCCGGTGTCAGCGGAGGGTGTTGTCCGTGCCGCGTTGTGTGATGACCGGCTGGTGTTGGCGGGGGAGCATGCGCATGACCCGGAGAACCCGGCGACGGTGTGGCTGTTGCGTGAGCATGGGTCGGGTGTGCGCTACTACACGGATCTGTTCTTTTCCCAGCGTTCGATTCAGCCGGCGCATCGTGTCGAGGTCGCCGGCAACGCGTCGATTTGCGCGTGTCTTGCCGCGGGTGTCGGTACGTCTCTGGTTTCGCAAGGCGTGGTGCCGGCTGGCGTGCCGACCGCGGATCTCGGCATGGATTTCTCCAGACGGTTTTCGAGTGTGATTCCGCGTTCCGGTCTGACCGGTATGCAACGCGGAATCTGCGGGCAGATCGCTTCGCTGTTTGCTGCGCGGCTCCATCCCGGCAGCTGAACTTGCCGGATGCGGCGTGTCGCGCTGCTATCGTGGGATGAACGCGGTGGTGCCGGGCGCTGGGAGCGGATTCGGCGGACATGAAGGAGGCCGGTATGACGGTGACTCAGGGGACGGTGGCCGGCACGACCATGCCGCAGGTGGGCGAGCGCGGTCTCGACAGTGACGCGGTGCGGATCCGCGTGGAACAAGGCCAGACGAATCATACGGACGATAGTACGTCACGGTCGGTGGCTTCGATCATTCGTGCAAACGTATTCACCCTGTTCAATGGCATCATTCTCACCGCGATGATTGTCGTGTTGCTGACCGGATCATGGAAAGACGCGGTGTTCGGGCTGGTCATCATCATCAACACTGCCATCGGCATCGTCACTGAATTGCGGGCGAAAGTCACGCTCGACCGTCTGTCGATTCTGGTTGCTTCTCCGGTGCTGGTGCGCCGCAACGGCGACGATGTCGAGATTGCGCCATCCGAGATTGTGCTCGGAGATCTGGTGTGGATCCGGGCGGGGGAACAGGTGCCGGCTGATGCGACAATCCTGCATACCTGGGGATTGGAACTTGACGAGTCCATGCTCACCGGTGAATCCCGGACCGTGCGCAAACAGGAAGGCGAATCCGTCTACTCGGGGTCGACGGCGGTTTCCGGCATGGCGCTGGTACACGTGGATGCGGTCGGCGAGCACAGCTATGCGGCGGGACTCACCGCACAAGCGAAAGTCTACAAACGCAACCTGTCCGACCTGAGCCGTGGCATCAACACGATTCTTCGCGTCATGTCCTTCGTCGTGGTGCCGCTGTGCATGCTGCTGATCTGGTCGCAGCTGCACACGGTCGGCGGACTAGGCAACGCCATCGCGACCGGAGCATGGCGGCAAGCGGTCGTCTCCGCCGTCGCCGGCGTCGTCGGCATGATACCCGAAGGCTTGGTACTGCTCACATCGCTCAATTTCGCCATCGCCGCCATGCGGCTGGCACGGCATCATACGCTCGTGCAGGATTTGGAATCGGTGGAAACGCTCGCCCGCGTGGATTGCTTGAATCTGGATAAAACCGGCACCATCACCGACGGGGGCATCGTCGCCGACGCGCTGGTTCCCACAACGGCAGATGATTGGCAGTCCGTCAAGACCGGCCGTGACGAAGCCGTGCAAGCCACCTACGACCTGTGCAATGAGGAGAATCCGAACGCCACAGGACGGGCCGCCATGGAACTGTTCGCCGCCGAACATGTGCGTCCGGGCGAGCTTGCGGCGCGCATCCCCTTCTCATCGTCTCGCAAGTGGAGCGCCATCGTGCGCGCGGATGGCACCATATGGATCATGGGCGCCCCCGAAGTCTTGGCGCGGGGATTCGTCGACGCGGCCCGGAATGCCGACTCAGAAACGTCGGTTGTGGACACGGTGTTCGCTCCGGTGCTCGAGCGCGTCCAGACCAAGGCGGCTGAAGGCCATCGCGTGCTGCTGATCGCCCGAGCACATCTGGCGCAAGGGCAGGCGGCTGCAACGTTCGCAGACAGCCCCGCCCTGCCCGCTTATGCTCAGCCAGAAGCCTTGCTGCTGTGCAGTGAACGGATCCGATCGGACGCCGAAGCCACGCTGCGCTGGTTCCGCGACCAAGGAGTACGGTGCCGCGTCATTTCCGGCGATAACCCGGCCACGGTGCGCGCGATCGCCGCGAACGTCAAACTGACCGGTGACCGTGAGCCGGTCGCCGTCGACGCCCATGATCTTCCCCAAGATATCGACGAACTCGCCCGTGCCTTGGAACGCATCGACGTGGTGGGCCGCGTGCTGCCCGAGCAGAAGCAAGCCATCGTCAAGGCGTTGCACGCCTCGCATCATGTGGTGGCGATGACCGGCGATGGCGTCAACGACACGTTGGCGCTCAAAGAGGCGGATTTGGGGGTTGCGATGGGCAACGCCGCGCCGGCTACGAAGGCGGTCGCCGAACTCGTGCTCGTCGATTCGAAATTCTCCCACCTGCCTGATGTCGTCGCACGAGGCCGCCAAGTCATGGCCAATATGGAGCGGGTCGCAAGCCTGTTCCTGACCAAAACCGTCTATTCCGCGCTGATATCCCTCGGCGTGGTGCTGCTGGCGATGCCGTTCCCATACCTGCCCCGGCACATCTCCTATATCGGCGCGCTGACGATAGGCATGCCCGCGTTCATTCTCGCGTTGGCGCCCAATACCAGGCGTTATATCCCCGGTTTTCTTGGGCGTGTCGTGCGATTCGCGTTGCCGGGCGGCATTGCGGTGGGATTGTCGGTGCTCATCGCCGAGGCGACCATGCCGGGTATCCTCGGGTGGAATCTGTCTCATGCGGCGGATCTCGCATGGCAGCGGTCGTGCTGCGCGATGATTGTGTTTGTGCTCGGCGTGTTGGTGCTTGCCTTGGTGGCCCGGCCCTTGGCATCTTGGCGTGGCGTACTCGTGGCGGTATTCGCGGCGGCCGGCGTCATCGGCCTGTTCATTCCGCCGGTGGCAGACTTCTTCGCGCTACACATCCCGCAAGGCGGTGCGCTCGCCGCCCTGATGGTCGCGCTGCTCGCATCCGTTGCGATATTCGTGCTCTGCCAATTGATGAGCCGCGTGTTCGCGCGCTTTTTCTCACATAACAGGCAGACACGCCAGAGTTGAAACCGTATCACGATACAATACAGGGGCAAGCACTAATCGGCATCCATACCGGAACTTAACCATCCGGCGTTCGCCGGCTCGGAGGTAGCATGTCATTCAAAGACAGTCAACTGTCCACACTGACCGTGGGCGACACCACATTCGACTACGTCAATATCGCAAATCTGCCCGGCATCGAGCATTTGCCGTACTCGCTCAAGGTGCTCGTTGAGAACCTTGTGCGCAATATCGACGGCAAAAACATCACCGACGAGCATGTCAAGGCGCTGCTCGACTGGGATCCGCAGGCCGAGCCGAGCCATGAGATCCAGTTCACGCCGTCGCGCGTGGTCATGCAGGATTTCACCGGTGTGCCCTGCATCGTCGACCTGGCGACTATGCGTGACGCAGTCAAGCAGCTTGGCGGCGATCCGGAGGTCATCAACCCGCAGGTGCCGGCGGACATGATCATCGACCATTCCGTGCAGATCGACAAGTACGGTGTCGCCGACGCGCTGCAGCAGAACATGGATATCGAATACCAGCGCAACGGGGAACGCTACCAGTTCCTGCGCTGGGGCCAGCAGGCGTTCAAGAACTTCCGCGTGGTGCCGCCGGGAACCGGCATCATCCATCAGGTGAACATCGAATATCTCGCCAAAGTCGTCATGAGCAAGGATTCCGGCCTTGATGACGGCCGCAAGCTCGCCTATCTCGACTCCTGCGTTGGTACGGATTCGCACACCACCACCGTCAACGGTCTCGGCGTGCTCGGCTGGGGGGTCGGCGGCATCGAAGCGGAGGCCGCGATGCTCGGCCAGCCGATCTCCATGCTCGTGCCACGCGTCGTCGGGTTCAAGCTCACCGGCTCCATCCCCGAGGGCGTCACCGCAACCGACGTGGTGCTCACCATCACCGACATGCTCCGCCAGCACGGCGTGGTCGGCAAGTTCGTCGAATTCTATGGTGAGGGCGTCGCGTCCGTCCCGCTCGCCAACCGTGCGACCATCGGCAATATGAGCCCTGAATTCGGCTCCACCTGTGGCATCTTCCCGATCGATGATGTGACGCTCGACTACCTGCGCCTGACCGGCCGCAGTGAGAAACAGGTCGAACTCGTCAAAGCGTATGCGAAAGCGAACCGTCTGTGGGGCGACACTACAGACCCGCAGTACGTCGAGCCGCAGTATTCGGAGTACATGGAGCTCGATCTCGGTACTGTCGTACCGAGCATCGCAGGCCCGAAGCGTCCTCAGGACCGCATCACCCTCGCCACCGCGAAGCAGGCCTTCGAAAACACGCTGCCCGCGTATGAAACCGACAAGACCGCACAGCAGCCGATCCCGGTGAGCACTGATTTCCGTGGTGATTTCGACGTGAAGAACGGTGATGTCGCCATCGCATCGATCACCAGCTGCACCAACACCTCGAACCCGTCGGTTATGATTGCCGCCGGTCTGATCGCACGCAACGCCCACGCCAAGGGGCTCAAGCCCAAGCCGTGGGTCAAAACCTCCCTCGCCCCAGGCTCCCAAGTCGTGGCCGACTACCTCAAGAAAGCCGGCCTCCAAGATGACCTCGACGCCTTGGGCTACCAGCTCGTCGGCTTCGGCTGCGCCACCTGCATCGGCAACTCCGGCCCGCTGCTGCCTGAAATCTCCCAAGCCATCAACGACAACGACCTGACCGTTACCGCGGTGCTGTCCGGCAACCGCAACTTCGAAGGCCGCATCAGCCCGGATGTCAAGATGAACTACCTCGCATCCCCGCCGTTGGTAATCGCCTACGCGCTCGCCGGCACCATGGACTTCGACTTCGAAACCCAGCCGTTGGGCCAAGACGCGGATGGCAACGACGTGTTCCTGCGTGACATCTGGCCGAGCAACGAAGACGTCCAGCGCGTGGTCGATGAGACGGTTTCGCGCGAGATGTTCGTCAAGGACTACGCGAGCGTCTTCGATGGTGATTCCCGTTGGCAGGGGCTCGACGTGCCCAAGGGCGAACTGTTCTCCTGGAACCCGGATTCCACGTATGTACGCCGGCAGACCTTCTTCGACGGCATGGGCGCCACACCTGCCCCGGTGGAGGACATCCACGGCGCCCGTGTGCTCGCACTGCTTGGCGATTCAGTGACCACTGACCACATTTCCCCGGCTGGCGCGTTCAAGGCTTCCAGCCCGGCGGGCAAGTATCTCGTCGAGCACGGCGTCGAACCGAAGAATTTCAATTCGTATGGTTCCCGTCGCGGCAATCATGAGGTCATGGTGCGTGGCACCTTCGGCAACATCCGTCTGCGCAACCAGTTGCTCGCCTCGGTCGGTGAAGAGGTGACCCCGGGCGGGTATACCTACGATTTCCTGACAGGCAAGCCGTCCACGATCTTCGAGGCTTCGCTGGACTACCGCAAGGCGGGCGTGCCTCTGGTCGTGCTCGCGGGCAAGGAATACGGCACCGGCTCGTCCCGCGATTGGGCGGCCAAGGGTACGGTCATGCTCGGCGTGCGCGCGGTCATCACCCGCAGCTTCGAACGCATCCACCGTTCCAACTTGATCGGCATGGGCGTGCTCCCCTTGCAGTTCCCCGATGGTGAATCCGCGGAATCGCTGGGTCTGGACGGCACCGAAACCTTCGACATCGAAGGTATCGACCAACTCAACAACGGTGAAATCCCGCAAACCGTCCATGTAACCGCCACCAAGAGCGACGGCACCCGGATCGAATTCGACGCGACCGTACGCATCGACACCCCCGGTGAAGCGGATTACTACCGCAACGGCGGCATCCTGCAGTACGTGCTGCGTAACCTCATGGCAGGCCAGCAGGCCTGAGCCGTGCGCTCAACGACGGGCCGCGTCCGATACTGATTCGGATGCGGCCCGTCGCGTTTCTGCTTCAGCTTCCACTGGCGTACAATCACTGGGAGAGACGGACGCCGGAATACATCATATAGGGAGGGCATATGGCTATCAGCGCGTTCGAATTGCCGCTGGGCAAAGTGTTCACGTCGGATTATCAGCTGTCGATACCATCATTCCAGCGTGCGTACTCGTGGCGTCCCGGAAACGTGCTGCAACTGCTCGACGACGTGCGTTTCGCATCCCAAACCCAAGAAACACCGTATTTCCTTGGGTCTCTGATTCTCGTCCATGATGATGACCGTGCATATGAGGTGATTGACGGGCAGCAGCGTCTGGTATCCCTGACCATCATCATCGCGGCGTTACGCGAGCTGGAAGACGATCCGGCGCTCGCCCATGACCTGACCAACCTCATCCTCGAACCTGGCGACCGGCTGCGTCATATCGAAGCGGCGCCCAGACTGACATTGCGCGAGCGGGACGCCGACTTCTTCGCCTCCTACGTACAGGAAGGCAATCTCGAGTCCCTATTCGACCTGCGTGACATGGATATGGCAACGAATGCGCAACGCAACATCCACGACAACGCGCAAGCCGCCTACGACAATCTCGCCGGAATGGAAGCACAGGAGCGCCGTCGGCTCGCCTCCTACCTGGTCAACAAGGTGACGCTCGTCATGGTGACCACCGACGACCTGCAAGGCGCCCACCGGGTATTCGACGTGATGAACATGCGCGGCATGCCGCTGACTGTTTCCGACGTGTTCAAATCCAAAGCGGTCAGCGCAATCGACGGCACGGCGCAAGACCAGTATGCCGCCCGATGGGACGATATCATGGATCCGCTGGGCGACGATCCGGCGGCCTGTGAAGCGTTCTTCCGCGATCTGCATCTGGTGGTTTCGCATAAAGTGGACTGTTCGCGGCTGATCGACCAGTTCGTCGGCGATGTTCTCAATCCTCGCATCACAGCCGGCGACATCAAGACGTTCATCGACGATGTCCTGGCATCCTACGCGTGCGCATGGCGGATTGTGGAGCAACCCACCAGCACAAATCTGCCGCCGCAGGTTGTGTCCGCGCTCGTCGCGCTGCGTGATTATCCCAATGATGATTGGAAACCCATCGCCATGTGGGCGCTGGTCCATTCCATCCGCAATCTCAATAACCGGGATACCGCAGTGTTCCGCTCATCGGCAGGGCACGCGCGGTTTTCCAAAGACACGCGCGAGAGTGCGGGCCTTGACGTACACGACCTGGACAGGCTGATGCAGATACTGCACGCCACCGACCGGGCTTGGGGCGTGGATTGTCTCAACCGCGTCGCCTCCGCGCAACGCCGTACCCGCGCGGCGACCACCGTGCGTGACTTGGAGAAAGGCGTCACGCCCAATGCCATCGCCGGGCTGCGTGTAGACCAGGCTGCGGCACGTCTTGCGCTTATCCGTATGCGTGGGGAAATGCCGAACGACCCTGCAGTGCCCAGACTGCTGCTGATCCGGGCGAACGAACAGAAAAACGGGTACGCCATTTCGCGACCGCGCAGCCTGAGCGCCGTGCATATCATGCCGGAACCAACCGGCAAAGATGATCTTGAGGCATCATGGACGCAAAGCGATCTTGAATATTGGGCTGAACGCCTCGGCAATATGGCATTGAGCCAGTCCAGTGACGAACGGATGTCCAAATTCACCACATTCGAGCAGCGTCGTGCATGCATGCTTGCACTCGCTATCTCCCAACAGTTCCCGCTCACCCGGGAACTTGAGGATATCGGCACATGCACGCCGCAAACCCTGGCGGCCCGCCAGCGTGACATCATCGCACTGATCGCGCAATACTGGCAGTTGCCGTTCGACGAGCATGCCGATCAGGGCATGCCGACAGCCGACAACCATGGCATGACAGCGGATCAGATCGAACCTGAGACACATACGAGGTCTTCACGCCGAGTGACCATCGCCGCGGTCCTGCGCGCCGGACTGCTAACCCCGGGCGAGCGGCTGACGTGGCAGCGCCCCCGTAAGGGTGAACTGTGGGTGGCTGAGGTCACGCCGCTTGGGCGATTACGCATGGAGGACGGCACGGAGTACGCCACGCCGACCGCGGCCGCCCGTGCCGTCGGCGGCGCCAGTGCCGGACTGAATGTGTGGAAACGCAGTGACGGCACAAGCCTCGCGGATATTTGGAAGCAATACCGGTCACGTCAATGACTCCGAGGACGGGAACCAGATTCGCATTGTGCCCCGGCCGCGGCAGGTTCAAGGTGCGGTGAATCTGTGCCGACTTGCAGGCGTACCCTCATGCCGGTTGCCCTGTAGGCTAGGCTGACACGTGAGTGTCTTCGCGGCATGTGAAGGGATAGGAAGCATATGAGCACGGTACGATATTGCCCGCATTGCGGTTCGGAAGTTTTCTACGACGGGGATTTCTGCGTCAACTGCGGTGGCACGCTCGAAGGGCCGGATCCGCGCGCTTCAGACACGCCGACCCAAGCGATTCCGCAGCGTTCCGCGCCGATTCCATCGGCGTTCGCGCCCGGGCAGCCGACCCGTCAGATGTCCCGCCGTGAATTCATCCAGAACGCGCAGATGGAATCTGTCAACGGTTCCGCCGATCTGGCGGCATTGGCCGCGTCGACCAGTTCGCTGCTCGCCCACGGTGATGCCCGCCGTAAGCCGGCATCCACGGATGATGCTTTGCGGCCGCCAACCGTGCAACAGGACGCTCAGGCGGCAGGCGATACCGCCCGTAACGATGATGACGCCGCTGATTCAGCTTCCTCGGATATTCGCGCGACCGACCCCGTTCCCGCGTACGACGGCACGGAACGGCATGATGGCACGGCGGGAGAACACCCCGATGTCAATTTCGCGCTGGACTGGGCGTCGGACACGTGGGGGATTGCGGCACTTCCTAAAGATATCTGGTCGCTGGACTCCTCGTCGCAACCTGCTTCCGACCAGCCGGCAGCAGCCGACGACAAGCCTTGGCCCGGAGAGACAGCCAATCAGACGACTGAGACCGGACAGGCTGGACATCAGCTGGAACCTGCCGAGCCTGCCAGCGTCGACGAGCCTGTCGAAGCGGCGCCTGATCGGCAGTCCGCTCCTGCGCATACCACGGCGACGGGCCAACTGCCGGCACTTGAACCGGAAGAACAACCCCAATCCGCCGTCGAAAACACTGATATCGACGACCATCCTGACGCCGCCGAAAACACTGGCGAGAATCCCGGCATTGCTGATACCGGGCGCATGTCGGTGACCCAGCCGGCAGCCGAGCCGTCACAAGCCGGCACTGACGCGTCCATCCGGCAAACCGAGCCGGACGATGACACCGACGTTCCCACGCAAGTCATCGAACGCGCCGATACCCCGGCAGACACCGGTCCGCTGCCGTACAACATCCCGTCCGCGGATATGACCGGGCATACGGCGGCGGTTTACACTCCCGCCACCACGGCATCCGGTATGCCTGCAATCGGCACGCCGGATGATACGGATATGGCCACTGCCGCCATGCCACAGGCCGTCACCCCGAATGAGACCGGCACCCAAGTCATGCCGCAGGCGCACGCCGGACGTCCTATCACAGATACGGCGCACGCTCCGGCATCATCCACAATCCCGGTCCCAGCGGCATCGCCGAACCGGTGGAGACCCATCGTCATCGTGTGCGTCGCGGCGGTATTATGCGTGTGCGTCGGTCTGGGCATCACCGCCGCCCGCCGCCACGCTTCGCCCGCTGCCACCACGCAGACCGCCACATCCGCGCCATCAGGGGCGACAACGTCAGCAAGCCCATCAGCCTCCGCTCCGTCCGCCGCCTCGGCATCACCGTCACCCGCCGGCGTGTACACCAACAGCACCATGGGCTATCAGGTGTCCATCCCCGACGGTTATGTGTGGCATGACGAAACCGACAATGGGTCGTCCCGCAGTTTCACCAATGATGCCATCGGCATGACCATCGCCGTATCCGGCAAAGCGAACACGACAGGCGCCACCGTATCCAGCGAATACGCGGCATGCGCCTCCGGACACGCCGTGTCCTACCATCTACTGTCCGGAGACATCATGGTGTGCAGCTATTCGGACAACAACACCATCACGTACATCAAGGAAATCGTGACACGCAGAACAATCCTCACCCTGCGTTTCGATTATCCCCAGTCCGCGAAAACCGACGGCTCCGCAGTAATCGACCAAGTGTTCCCAAGCTTCGTGTCAACCCAGTGACCCGTGCGTGGCTATGTGACACGCGACGGCGCGGAAAACCGATGGGCCCGGCTTCCTCACAGGAAACCGGGCCCATCGACTGGTGTCAGGCGAGCCGGCGGCACGCGCCAGCCCCCGCCTTCGATCAGTCACGGCTGCCGAACAGGCGCAGCAAATACAGGAACATGTTCACAAAGTCGAGATACAAGTCAAGCGCGCACACAATCGACAGGCTTTTGATGACCTCAGGCTGGCCGGCATACTGGGCGAACAACGCGCGCGTCTTCTGCGCGTCATACATCGTCAGCCCTGCGAACAGCACCACACCGATAGCGGAAATCGCCATCAGCCCGGTCGACCCCGGTGCGACCAGCATGATGATGACCTCACCGACAATCAATGCGATCAGCGCCGCCAACAGAATCGGACCGGCTTTGAGCATATTGCCGCGCATGGTCAGCGACAGCATGGTCAGCACAAAGAAGAAGCCTGTGCACAATGCGAGAACCGTACCGATCGAACCGAGATCGTACACCATGAAAATCGAGCTCAGCGTGAAGCCCATGAGTGCGGCATACAGATAAAACAGGATGCGAGCCGCTCCCGCTTTGAGATTCATCGCACGGTTGCCGATGGCAATCGCCATGACGATCTGCACAAGCATCAGACCGATCCATCCCAACCCGCCTGTTGCGACCAGGAACGTGTTGAGCAAGCCGAAAGTCTGCGTCAGCACCGCCACAACGGCTGTCAGCGCGAGCCCCGCAGTCATCTCGGCGTATGCGCGGGTGATGGACGTGCGTTCGGCGCGTTCCGTGGCTGAAGCAAGCTGGGCGGGAATCGCCGAAGCTTGGCTGGCGTACCCTGCACCCGCGCCGGAGGGCTGGAAGTACGAGACTTGCGGCTGTGCGGTCGGCTGACCATATTGCGGCACGCCATACGGCGACTGACTATAGGAAGATTGCGTTTGTCCACGGTACTGAGGGGGTTGCGGGGAAGCACTCTGAGGCTGGTGATCGTAAGTCATGATTGCTCCTTTCTTTCACGCTACTGTATGGCCTGTTGCTGGGAATCATCTTGGAATATACGGTTCAATAGCCGTTCGGGGTCAATCTGCGCGAGAATCGTGCCAAGGAATATCAGCGCACACCCTGCATACGCCCGGCCGGTCATCGTCTCGTGCAAGATCAGCGCCCCACCTACAGCCGAGAACAACGATTCAAGCGACATGATCATCGACGCCTGCGACGGGGGAACATACCGCTGCCCGACTACCTGCAACGTGTATGCGACACCGACCGACATGATACCGGCATACGCCACCGCTCCGGCGCACGCCAGCGCGCCCCGCCAATCCGCCTGATGCAACGAGAGCGTCATCACCCAGCTCAACAATGAAACCACCAGATACTGGCCGAGCGACAACTCAAGCGGATCAAGCCGGTCACCCACGCGGTCAATGACCAGAATATGCGTGGCATACAGCACCGCACTCGCCAACAACACCAGGTCGCCTGTGCCGACATTCCGGATACCATCGGTGACACACAGCAGATAAAACCCGATCACTGACACGATGATCGCCGACACGGTCAGCACGTGGATACGCCGGTGCAAAAACAGGAACCCGAGCACCGGCACGAGCACAATATACAAGGCAGTCACAAACCCGGAATGTCCCGCGGACATGCTCATCTGCACACCGATCTGCTGTGAGGTGGCGCCAGCCCACAACACCAGTCCGCACACGCACGACCACAACACCAGCCTCCCGCGTCTCCCTGCAGGCTGCCGCTCGTCGTCGACACGCCGCGCCCGCGTCCGTGAAGACAGCAACAGCACCGGAAACAATGAGGCCGCGCCCAACGTGAAACGTATCGCATTGAAAAACGCCGGGGACATCGATTGCATCCCCTGCACCTGACTGACAAAAGCGAACCCCCAAATCAGGGCGGTTACCAACAGCAGGACGCTGCCCACCACACGACGTTGCTTCTCACTCTCTGGCATGAACCCAGCATATCCCACACCTATCAACCGAACGCCCCACGCGTCCCGACGATCGCGGTATTGACCGTGGGGGCGGCTAAGGTGGAAGGCCGGTGACACGGGGTGCCGGCAGGCTGAGAACACACCCGTTGAACCTGATCTAGTCAGCACTAGCGAAGGGATGTCCGGTATGGCCGAGCAGCAATATCAGCAACCATCACAATCCTCCCGCACCACCCGTGCCATGGAAGCGCTCGCACGTTTGGAAGCCGCGGGGGAACAAGCGGCAAACAAACCCTCACGCCTGCGGGTCCTGTCCATCGAAGGCTCCGACCCGATCGGCGGCGCCGGCACCATGGCCGACATGAAAGCCTTCAGCGCGCAAGGCGTATTCGGATACGCCGCCATGACCAGCGTCCTCGCCCAAAACACGCAAGGCGTGACCAGCATCGTGAACATGGACCCCGATTTCCTGGTCGCCCAACTTAACGCGGTCAGCGACGACGCGGTCATCGACGCCATGAAAATCGGCATGCTGGGCACCCCCGAACTCGTCGACGCGGTCAAAGGATGGCTCACCGCTCTGGAAAACCAGTACCAACATGACGCCATCGCCAAACCGGTCGTCGTGCTCGACCCGGTGATGTACGCGAAATCCGGGGACGCGTTACTCACCCCACAAGCCGAACAAGCCTTGCGCACCATCGTGCCCATGGCCGACATCATCACACCGAACGTACCGGAACTCGCCGCGCTCGCCGACGCCGGCCAACCCGCAACCAACATCGACGAACTTGAAACCATGGCACGCCTCGTATGCGAACGCTACAGGGTCGCCGTCTACGCCAAAGGCGGCGCGCTCGCACTCGCCGGCAGCGAATCAAGCACCGATATTCTCGCCGAGCCCTCACCACAAGACGGCGATGTACGCACGACACGCATCGAAGGCAAAACAGTACATACCCAAAACGTCCACGGGACAGGAGACACCCTCTCCAGCACACTCGCCGCGCTGCGCCCCCAATGCGACACCTGGGAGGAGACGACCAGACGAGCCAAAACATGGATGAACGGAGCTATCGGCGCCGCCGACCGCTTGCACGTGGGCAAAGGCCATGGTCCGGTCGATTTCACCTGGCAGCACGCGCCCACCGGCTTGCGTTTCAGCGCCGACTACTGGAACCGGGTGCGTCCCATCCGCGAGCGCATCCACGGCATGCGATTCATCACCAGCATGGTGGATGCCACGTTGTCGCTTGACGATTTCGCGTTTTACCTGCATCAGGATGATATTTATCTGACCGATTACACGTCGTTGCTTGCGCTCGCGTCCTCACGCGCCGACCGGCTTGATGAGCGCGTGTTCTTCGCACAAGCGGCATCCGGTGGTGTGGATTCCGAAGTGTTGTTCCACCGCAACTGGTTCATCAAACACGGGTTTGACCCGGCTCCTGTTTCCCGTTCCGAAGTGACGGCCGCTTATATCGGTCATGAGCATCGCGTCGCGGACTCCGGTTCGTACGCGCGTCTGGTGGCCGTGGTCATGCCGTGCTTCTGGCTGTATGCGGCGATGGGCAAAGAAATGCGTGACCAAGTGCGAGACAAGCATATTGATGTTGATACGCATCCGTTCGGCGAGTGGATCCGCATGTACTCCGATCCGGAATTCACTGAGAGCACGTTGCGTGAGGTGCAGATTTGCGATCGGCTTGCCGCAGAGGCGTCCATCGACGAATACGAGCATATGATGCATGCCGCACTGGTGTCTTCGGAACATGAATTCCGGTTCTTTGAACAGGGGCTTACCCGTCCGGCACTCGGATTCTAATGTCACGCGGCGGTGTGAGCGGCTTGTGCTGCCGCACCGCCGCATGACAGGGGTTACGCCTGCGGGGCTTCCTCCACGCGGGGAGCGCCGGTGATATCGCGGTGAATGCTTTGCATTTGCGCTTCGACATTCTGCAGACTGCGCGCGCAATCCAACAAGGTTTGCGAATGTTCGGCGAGTTTCGCATCAGGCAGGTTCGACTTGTACCGCAACTGGTGTTCGAGACTCGCCCAATAATCCATGGCGATGGTGCGGAACTGCACTTCCACCGGCGTGTAATGCGCTCCGGAGGACAGGAACACCGGTACGGCGTAAATCACGTGGAGGCTGCGATACCCGTTCTGCTTGGGGTGTTTGATGTAATCTTTGACGCGCAACACCTGGATATCCGACTGTGCGGACAGGTAGTTCGACACGGAGTACACGTCGTCACGGTAATTGCAGATGACGCGGATACCGGCGACATCGAACAGATTGTCCTTGATTGACCTCGTGTTGATCGGCAGGGATTTGCGTTCCAGCTTGCCGAGAATGGAATCCACGGACTTCAGCCGACGCTCCATATGATGAATCGGATTATGGGAGAATCGCACTTGGAATTCGCTGTCGAGAATCTCCAGTTTCGTGCTGATCTCGTACATCGCCCCCTCATAGACCTGCATGAGATCGATGAATTCGGTGACTTCATCGGCGGGGAAGCGCTCGCCGATGGTGTTCATGTCGCCGAGTCGGGCTTTCATCTCTCCGGTGTTGATGTGGGTATGTCGGTCAAGTATCACGATTGCCCATGATAGCGTGGCGGCTCCAGATTTGCGCAATATTACGTGACATATTCCTTGGTGTCCGGAGCCCCGCTGTGCCGGCCGGACGTTACAATCGGCGGTTATGGATGAAGCGATGATGACCGAGGCGGAGCGCGCCTCGATGCCGGCTGCCCGACACGCGGAAAACGGACGGATGCAAGGCCGCGGCAAAGGCGTATTTTATATTCACACGCTCGGCTGTCAGATGAATGTGCACGATTCCGAGCGTATCGCCGGCGTGCTTGAGCAGGACGGGTATGTGCCGGCGAACGAACAGCAGATCGCCCGGCATGATTTCGATCTTGTGGTCATGAACACGTGCGCGGTGCGGGAGAATGCCGCTGAACGCATGTACGGCACGATTGGCCGCTGGGCGCGGTACAAGCATGCGAATCCGCGTGTGCAAATCGCAATCGGCGGGTGCATGGCCCAGCTTGACCGTGAGCGGATCGCCAAACGGACCCCGTGGGTTGATGCGGTATTCGGCACGAAAAGCATCGCCTCGCTGCCTCGTCTGCTTGACCAGGCTCGCGCGACCGGTGAACCGCAGATCGATGTCGCCGATGATTTGAAGTATTTCCCCAGTCAACTGCCTGCCGCCCGGTCGTCGCGCATCTCTTCGTGGGTGTCGATTTCCGTGGGCTGCAACAATACGTGCACCTTCTGCATTGTGCCGACCACGCGTGGCCGTGAGCACGACCGGCGTCCGGGCGACGTGCTTGCCGAAGTGCGCGAGTGCGTGGCGAACGGGGCCAAAGAGGTGACGTTGTTGGGGCAGAACGTCAACTCCTACGGCTATGGGATGGGCGACCGTTACGCGTTTTCCAAACTGTTGCGCGCCTGCGGCACGATTGAGGGGTTGGAGCGTGTGCGATTCACCTCCCCGCATCCTGCGGCGTTCACTGATGATGTCATCGCCGCGATGGCTGAAACGCCGAATGTCATGCATCAACTGCATATGCCGTTGCAGTCGGGGTCAGACCGTGTGCTGCGCGCCATGCGCCGCTCGTATCGCACCGAACGGTTCCTGACGATTCTGTCCAAGGTCCGTGAAGCGATGCCGGACGCCCGGATTTCCACCGATATCATCGTCGGGTTCCCCGGAGAGACCGAAGAGGATTTCCAGCGTACGCTTGACGTGGTTGAACAAGCGCGTTTTTCCACCGCGTTCACGTTCGAGTATTCGCCGCGTCCGGGCACGCCGGCCGCCGCGATGGAGCAGATCCCCAAGCAGGTGGTCCAGGAGCGTTTCGACCGGCTGCTCGCCCTCCAGCAGCGGATCAGCCAAGAGGAGCTTGACAAGTTCGAAGGACATGACGTCGAAGTGATGGTCACTGGCACGCACGGTAAGAAAGACGATGAGACGCATCGTGTCACCGGCCGTGAACGGACCGGCGCACTGGTGCATATCGGTGTGCCTCAAGGCTGCCCGCAACCGCAGATCGGTGATTTCGTAACGGCGACCGTCACCCATGCCGGTGAGCATAACCTCATCGCCGACCCCGATCCGGCCGCCGGACAGACGTATCGGGTTCGCCGCGGCTGAGAGCGGACACACGGGTCGCGTACCCGACGGGCGGGTACAGTGAGGAACGGAAAGGCAGGTATGGAGACGCAGATGCGACAGACAATGCAAGATGACAGTGCCAAACAAGCGGGGATGCCGGCGGTACCCGGTGAAAGCATCAGCCATGGGCGGGAGGGTTCCACGCCATCGAACACTCCGCGTGTCGTGTCGATTGTCGGCCCTACGGCTTCCGGCAAGACCGGGCTGGGCATCGCCATCGCCAAAACGTTGGCCGAACGTGGCGAACGGGCCGAGATCGTCAACGCGGACGCCTACCAGATGTATCGAGGCATGGATATCGGCACGGCGAAGCCGACCGCCGAGGAGCAGGCGGAAGTTCCTCATCATCTCATCGATATCATCGACCCGGATGACACGATGAGTGTCGCCCGCTTCCAAACGCTCGCCCGTGATTGCATCAGCGACTTGCAATCGCAAGGCATCAGACCGATTCTGGTAGGTGGATCCGGGCTGTACGCGAGAGCGGCGATTGACGACATCTCCTTCCCCGGCACCGACCCTGAAGTACGTAAGCGTTTGGAGGAACGTGAGCGGCATGAGGGGGCGGCAGCCCTATTCGAAGAGCTGAAAGCCAAGGATCCCGAGGCGGCTGCCCGCATGGACCCGCATAATCCGCGGCGCACCATCCGCGCCCTCGAAGTCATCGAAGTGACCGGCCGCCCGTATTCCGCGAGCCTGCCACGCTACCGGTATGTCATACCCAGCGTGCAGATCGGGCTCGACCTGCCTCGCCGCGAGCTTGACGACCGCATCATGCGACGCACCCAAGCCATGCGCGAGCACGGTTTCGTCGACGAAGTGCGCCGGTTGCGGCCGCATCTGGGGTTCACTGCTGGCCGGGCGCTCGGCTACCAGCAGATCATCGATTATCTCGACGGCATCTGGGACGAGGATGACGCGTTCTTCGACATCGCGCAGAAAACCTGCCGTCTGGCCCGCAAACAGATGGGGTGGTTCGGCCGCGATCCGAGGATTCACTGGCTTGAAGCGCTCAACCCGGCGCTGTTGGACAACGCGATGGCGATCATCGGCCATGCCGATGCCGGAGACTATGACGCCATTGACGCCCACGCCGACGAATACGTTCAGCATCATCTCGGCGATATCCAAGGTTGACGCCTTGTCGGCCGGTGATGTGACCGCCGCTCGTTAGAATCGAATCGTTATGGCACGAACCTCATCCTCATCCCAAGAGCGCAACACCCAGACCCGTCGTAGGTCGAGCGGGTCCTCGAAACGTACCACCAGCGGAGGCTCCGACCGCACCCGCGTGCTGTCCGATGACGAGCGGCTTGTCGGCGAGGAACCGCTATGGCAGAAGCTCCTGCTCGCCATTCCGCGAGGGTTCGGGGCTGCGGTCAGAGCGTTGACCGGTGTCGGAGAGTATGACCCCACGTACCGGCGTGACGGCTTGTGCTTCGTCATGGTGATACTCTCAGTGCTGTTCTGTGCGTCGGAATGGTTCCGCGTCAACGGGGCGTTGGGACGTTTCCTGCATACGATTGCGGCCGGCGCGTTCGGTGTGATGAGCGTTGTGCTTCCCGTGTTCTTGGCGATTGTGGCATTCCGTCTGATGCGCAACGCCGGCAAAGGCTCCGACAATCCGCGGGTTGTGACCGGCTGGGCGTTACTGCTGTGGTCGATCTGTTCCATCATCGATGCCGCCGCGGCATCCGATACGCACGGGTTCGATTTGAAGGTGTTGGAGAATGCCGGCGGTATTTTCGGCTTCCTGCTGGGCTCTCCGTTGGCGTGGGGACTGTCGAAGGCTTTCGCCATCGTCGTGTTCGTCATCGTCGCGTTGTTCTCACTGCTGATGATCACGCGCACGCATGTCGAGGAGCTTCCTGAACGGTTCCAAGCTTTGGCTGAACGGCTGCGCAGCGATGACGGCCAACGAGAGCCGGATGAGGACGACCAGTTCCCCAACGAGATTCGTATCGGCGACGATCTTATGCAGGTTGCTGAAGGGGTTCCCGCCCACGACGGGTCCGACGAGGAGGATCAGCATGACCACGAGCGCCGCCCAAGCCTGTTCGCTTGGCTGTTCCGCCGCAAATCCAGGCAGGATACTGATGAGCGGCTCGACGAATACGCCGGTGATGAGGCATTCACCCATGCAGCCAAACAGCATGGTGAAGCCGCGGAAACCATGATCGCCACGCCGCGGAGCGTGTCGTCGTCCAACGCCGGTATCGATCCGGCGCTGCTGCAACCGTCCTCGCATGCGCCGATGCTTGACGTGCCATCGGCCCCGGCCATTGTTCCGGCCCCACAGGCGGGTTCCGATCCGTGGGCGACGGTTGCCGCCCGCGAATCCGCGGCCGGCCCGTCCGTGCCCGACGCCACTTCAGACGCGCAATCCGAGGGGGCATATGGCGCTGAGAGCCCCGAGTCGCGCAGCGGCGGGAATGCGCCTGTACCGGATGCGTCCGCAATACCGGCCGTCGTGGATGACAACGCCCCGTACCAGCTGCCGGATCTTGACATGCTGGTCAAAGGTAAGCCGCATGCGGCGCGCACACCCGCCAATGACAATGTCATTCGCGCGCTGACCAACACGTTCGAACAGTTCAAGGTCGATGCGAAAGTCGTCGGCTTCCTGCGCGGCCCTTCCGTCACCCAATATGAGGTCGAGCTTGGCCCCGGCGTGAAAGTCGAGAAAGTCACCAATCTGCAACGCAATATCGCGTATGCGGTGGCGAGTTCCGATGTGCGTATCCTTTCGCCGATCCCCGGCAAATCCGCCATCGGCATCGAGATTCCGAACGTCGATCGTGAAATCGTCCATTTGGGTGATGTTCTGCGCTCCGACAAGGCGCGCAACGATCCCAATCCGATGCTCGCCGGCGTCGGCAAGGATGTCGAAGGACATTTCGTCACCGCTGATTTGACGAAAATGCCGCATCTGCTGGTCGCGGGCGCGACCGGTTCAGGTAAGTCCAGTTTCATCAATTCAATGCTCATGTCGATTATCATGCGGTCCACTCCCGAACAGGTGCGGCTGATCCTCGTCGACCCCAAACGTGTCGAATTGTCCGCGTACGCCGGCATCCCGCACCTGCTCACCCCGATCATCACCGATCCCAAGCACGCCGCCCAGGCGCTGGAATGGGTGGTCAAGGAGATGGACGCCCGCTACGATGACTTGCAGTTCTTCGGTTTCCGCAATATGAAAGACTTCAACAAGGCGGTGCGGGAAGGCAAAGTCCATGCGCCTGCGGGTTCGAAACGCAAGGTGGCCCCGTATCCGTATCTGCTGGTCGTCGTCGATGAGATGGCCGACCTGATGATGGTCGCCAAAAACGATGTCGAAAGTTCGATCCAGCGCATCACCCAGCTGGCGCGTGCGGCCGGCGTGCATCTCGTACTCGCCACCCAGCGCCCATCCGTGGATGTGGTGACCGGCCTGATCAAGGCGAATATCCCGTCACGGTTGGCGTTCGCGACCTCCTCGGCAACGGATTCGCGCGTCATTCTCGACACCACCGGTGCTGAAACCCTGATCGGTCAGGGTGACGCGCTGTTCCTGCCGATGGGGCAGGCGCGACCCATCCGCGTGCAAGGATCGTGGGTCGGGGAGTCTGAGATCCGCAAGGCTGTCGAATTCGTACGCACCCAGCGTAAGCCGCACTACCGTGAGGATATCGAGCAGATGGCCAAGGAAGCGGACCAGCATAAGGTCGATCCGACTGAGGATATCGGCGACGATATGGATGTCCTGCTTCAAGCCGCGGAACTGGTGGTGACCACGCAATTCGGCTCCACTTCGATGCTGCAACGCAAACTGCGTGTCGGTTTCGCCAAGGCGGGACGCTTGATGGATCTGCTGGAATCGCGCGGCGTCGTCGGGCCGTCCGAAGGGTCCAAGGCCAGGGAAGTGCTCGTCCAGCCTCAAGATCTGCCGCAAGTGCTCGCTTTCATCAAAGGTGAGAGTTCCACGTTGGACTCATCCGGCGACCAGCCTGAGCCGGAGCCGTCCGACGTGGCATGAGCGGCGTGTACGGCTACGTTGGCGGCGAATCCCCGGCCGTCATACATGAGTCGGTAGCCTAGGCGAGGTAAGGTGAACGGTATGCAGACTGAACATGAACATAAGCCATCGCTGTTGGACGGATGGAACAGCCCGCCGAATATCGTCACGTACACGCGTATCGTGCTGGTGTTGGTCTTTGTGGGCCTTGATATCGCCGCCGGACCGCAAGGCTCGCATAGCGTGGGTATGCGGTGGGCTGCCGCAATCCTGTTCATCATCGCGGCCTCGACTGACAAACTTGATGGCTGGATGGCCCGCAAGTACAATCAGGTCACCGAGCTGGGCAAGCTTATGGACCCGATCGCCGATAAACTCCTGACCTGCTCCACGCTGATTGTCGCTTCCGCATTCGGCGAAGTGTTCTGGTGGGTGACCATCCTGTTCCTCATCCGCGAAATCGGTATCACCGTCATGCGGTTCTTCGTCATCGACACCGGCGGCAAGGTCATCGCCGCAGACAAGGCCGGCAAGTACAAGACCCTGTGCCAGTGCATCGGCTTGGGTATGCTGCTGGTGCCGGCGCGCACCTTCATCGCCAACACCACGGCGTTGAACGTCTACACGTTCATCACGAACTTCCTGATTTACGTGGCGCTGTTCCTATGCCTGTATTCCGGGGCGATGTACGTCTACCGTGTCGTCAAGGCGCGTCGCGGATCGCTGACGGTATGAATACTGATACGATTCCTGCCGGCGACAATATGGTTGACGGTATGGCGGATCCAGCCCGGCGGGACGCATTGGCGGGTGAGATTCTCGCGTATTGTGAACGCAGGCAGGTGAAAATCGCCGCGGCGGAATCCCTGACCGGCGGCCTGCTCGCCGATGCGTTTGTCCGTGTCCCGGGGGCGTCCAAAGTGTTCCTCGGTTCGGCGGTCACCTACGACATCCACGCGAAAGCGAAGATTCTCGGAGTCGACCCCCGGCTGCTGGACACGCAAGGAGCGGTGCATCCTGAAGTCGCCCGCCAAATGGCGTGGGGGACAGCACGGCTGTATGACCAACCCGCTTACTGCGGGCGGGTGATCGGACTGTCCACGACAGGTGTTGCAGGCCCCGGACCTGATGGTGACAAGCCGGCCGGCTTGGTGTACATCGGTTGCTCTCTGCCGGGCGCAGTCACCGGCGGAGCGCGGGTGACCCGAGCGCGTGAGTTGCGGTTGCATGGTACGCGTGAGCAGGTTCGCGAACAAACGGTGTGGTGCGTCCTCGAGAATGTGAGGCAGCTCACAGTGAGCTTTGAGGAATAATTTCGCTGACGGCCGGTTGTCTATGGTGTACAGAACGACACGAAGCCGAAAGGGGTTACGCAGATGGAAACGATGACCCGGACCAACGAGATGATGGAAACCAAGACCGAGGGGGATACCCGTTCCCCGCGAGCGGCGCAGTCTGCACGTATGCGTGATCTGACTCCGGCGCAACGCCGTGCGGTGATGTTCGCGCAGCAGCAGGTGTTACGCGCCCGTGCCGCCAGGAAAGCCAAGGATGAACGCCAATCCGCGTTGAACCGCATGTGGCAGGAAGAGGATGCCGAGCATGCCCGTACACGCGTCACGGTCCGCAAGCATGAGGAATCCGGCCAGTTCAAGGATGTTTCGCTGCGTGAGGCGATCGGCCATGTCCTGCGCGATTTGAGGACGCGTGACCATAAGACGTTGCGTGAAGTCAGCGAGAAAGCCGGCGTGTCACTCGGCTACCTGTCCGAGGTTGAGCGCGGGCAGAAAGAGGCGAGCTCCGAGCTGCTCAGTTCAATCGCCGCCTCGCTGGGGTTGAGCACCGCGCAGATGTTGCGCATGGTCGCCGACTATCTTGATTCCGTTCACGCCTGATCCGGCTTGAATGCGACGCCTCCCCGTTGCCCGGGGAGGCGTCGCGGCGTTGTAGGGCCAGTGACGCAGCGACGCCCATGCCGAACGGCGGATGTAGCGTGGATGTGCGAGACTTGCTGCGTGCGTGAACGTGAATTCTGGCAATTGCTTGAAGAGGTGTTCGGCCGGGTCTATGGTCGAAGCCTGTCCCGTGACCAGCGTCTGACCAAGCTTCATGACATGACGGTGGTTGAAGCGCTCGCCGCAGGGTATGAGCCACGTGTCGTATGGAACGTACTGTGTGATCAGATGGATATCCCTGACACCAGGCGATGGGGCAAGGACCATAACGCGCCGCCTCTGCCGGCGGCATGATACGCGATTCGCCTCGATGGCACCCCGCGGCACGATATTCGAACAGATGTTCGTATCATGGGATAGGATGTTGTCGTGACGGCACGATTCGCAGCGGCAGGTGACGGACGGTGTTGCGTGTATTCGGCGGCAAGCGTCTTCTGACCACATTGCTTGAGGCGGATAGACCCGCCGAACGCAATCCCGTAGGGTGAAATCCGTCGCTGGAATCGTGAAGATAAGGAGAACACATGGCACAGCAGACAAAATCGACGAAGGCCGCGGGCGCCAAGGCTTCCGAGGATGGACACGCATCCGGCGCACATGACATCGACCCCCGTCGTAAAGCCGCGCTGGATACGGCGCTTGCGCAGGTCGAGAAAAGTTTCGGCAAAGGCTCCGCCATGCGGTTGGGCGACCGGCCGGTGCAGGATGTCGAAGTGATCCCTACGGGTTCTCTTGCGCTTGATATGGCTTTGGGTATCGGCGGTCTGCCGCGCGGCAGAATCGTCGAGATTTACGGGCCGGAATCCTCCGGCAAAACCACGCTGGCGTTGCATGTCGTCGCCAACGCGCAGAAAGCGGGTGGGGTCGCAGCATTCATTGATGCTGAACACGCGCTTGATCCCGTGTATGCCCGTCATCTGGGTGTCGACACGGATTCCTTGATCGTCTCCCAGCCTGACAACGGCGAGCAGGCATTGGAAATCGCCGATATGCTCATCAGGTCGGGGGCGTTGGATGTCATCGTCATCGATTCAGTGGCGGCGTTGGTGCCCAAGGCTGAAATCGAAGGCGAGATGGGGGACAGCCATGTCGGTCTGCAAGCGCGTCTGATGAGCCAGGCGTTGCGTAAAATGACCGGTGCGCTGGCCCAGGCGAACACCACGGCGATTTTCATCAACCAATTGCGCGAGAAGATCGGCGTGTTCTTCGGCAATCCTGAGACCACGACCGGCGGCAAGGCATTGAAGTTCTACTCCTCGGTACGTCTTGATATCAGGCGTATCCAGACTTTGAAGAACGGCGATGAAGCCGTCGGCAGCCGCACCAAGGTCAAGGTGGTGAAGAACAAGATGGCCCCGCCGTTCAAGTCCGCCGAATTCGATGTCCTGTACGGCGAAGGCATTTCCAAAGAGGGCTCGATTATCGACATGGCGTTGCAAAGCAATGTGGTCAAGAAATCAGGGTCCTGGTTCACCTATAACGGCGACCAGCTCGGTCAGGGCCGTGAGAACGTCCGCAAATACCTCAAGGATAACCCTGAATTGGCCGCGGAAATCGAGACCAAAGTCAAAGAGGCGTTCGGTCTGATCAAACCGGCCGATCAATTCGCCGAAGAGGATGCTACGCCGGCGGGTGCTTCAGCCGACGCGTCTGCACCGAAAACGGAGCAGGCCGGCACGCCTGCAGCCGCTCAGGCCTGAGCGCGATGATTGACGCTGAAGCGTTCATCGCCCAGCATGGGCTTGCTGTCGGGCGGGATGCTGGAGGGGATGTGTCTGAAACCGGCTTATCCGTTGATGCCGATCGGGCACATCCCGCCATCCCGGCGCAAGACGATGATGCGGTGCCACAACATCATGACCGGCACAGTGGCAGGCGAACCCGTCGGTCCTCCTGGGGTGCGCATGGTACATCTCGTCAGAAAACACTCGACGATCCGTGTGACATCGACGCCTGCCGAGAAGCGGCGTTGCGTCTCCTGGACTGTTCGGACCGGTCCAGTCATGCGCTGCGAGAACGCCTGATCGGCAAAGGGTATGACGAGACAGTCGTCGACAGTGTCGTGGTCCGGTTGGCCGAAGTGGGCCTGATCAACGATGAAGCCTATGCGCAATCCGTAGTCAGGTATTGTGCCGGAAGAATGCTGGGGGAGCGCGGCACCCTGCTCGAGCTGTCACGCAAAGGCGTCGACCGTGCGTTGGCGCAGCAGGCGGTAAACCAGGCGCGTGACGCGGGCGTATTCATTGACTCGGCATGGGAATTGGGGCGGCGTGTCGCCATGCGGACGGCGGGTCTTGACCCTCAGGTCAGGCGACGCAGGTTCTGGAGCGCGGGCGGGCGGAAAGGACATAGTCCTGACGTTTTGCGCGACGTGTCAGAAAGCCTGTTCGGCGACCGCCCGCAGTGATGCCAACCGTGCACCCACCCTGATCCGCCGGCTGCGAAGGCGTTCTGCGTGTTACCGGGTTGTGCAGGCAATGTCGTCCGGTCCATGCTGGGGTTGTGGGCTGTTGCAGTGCGGCCGTAAGCGTGTCGTGGTATCGGGCTTGTGCCCCGGTCTTCGTCGGTGCTTGCCGCGTAGATGCGGGACGGTCTTGCGTGGATGCCGGTATGACGGGGCATACACGCATCGACGGACGGCAAGAGGCCCATCGCACTCCTGTGCGTTCCACCGTGGTGCGTATACCCGCGCAGACGCAGCCGGATGGAACATCTACGGCAGTAGCATTGGCGAACGGTGGACGATCGCCCGGTACACAATGAGCCGGTCGATGTGCCGCCGCTGCGATCGGCTGTCATATCCGCTGAGCGGAACCGGGGTTGGCGCCGCGGCCTCTCGATTCGGGAAACTTCCACGGCGGACATGGGAGATTGTCGTGGAAGCGACTGTCGGGCGGCGACGTCCCAAGGACAGCGCCCCAGACTTGCGCGGGAGATTGTCGAGGATCTGCGGTTTCGGCGGTTTTCTCCCGTGAGCGGTTTCAGGGGCGTTTTTCACAACCGCGGATTTCCAACGTTCCCGTCGGGAGATTCATCCTCACAGCGTGAAACTCCCGTAAACTCCCACGACGGATAGGGAGCACAGATGCGAATCAGGGAATCCCGCCGGTTCTCCCGGGAGAACATCGCCGAACGGGTCGATCCGTCGCAAACTCCCCGTACATCACCCATCAACACCCCGGCAGCAGCGCAGAAGTGGCAGATCGGAGCCGAAGACATCGCTTACCGCCCTTGCAGGCGATGCGGTCGTAAGCGTTCAGGGCTTTAGGCTTGTGCCGTTTGTTTTCATCGGATGTCGAAACATTGCAGAGCCTGCCGTGTGGGCGCGGGGACGACAATCGCGGGCATACGCCAATCGGCGGACGGCATGAGGCCTCGCTGGTGCCTCTGCGAGTTCCAGCCAGCTACGCATGCGAACGCGCACAAGTCCGGATAGGCGAATCATGCGACAACGCCCGTTCCTCTATGGCCGATACCCCGTCAACACTTTGATCGTCAGATATGAAAAGGCCCGCCATATTTGGCGGGCCAACACGTGGATGAGACCCCACATACCCCGGGTTCTGTCGTGTGTTTCCACACGGATGGCCATCCATCTCGACCTGACGTTGCCGCCAGGCTCTAGCAGCCTACCCGAAGACTGGGCGAGCAACCCTTGACGTCTTCTGCTTGGCCTTGCTCCCGATGAGGCTTGCCATGCGACCACTGTCACCAGCGGTCCGGTGGTCTCTTGCACCGCCGTTTCACCCTTACCCGCATGAGGCGGGCGGTCTGTTCTCTGTTGCGCTATCTCTCAGGTCACCCTGGGCGGATGTTATCCGCCATCGTGCTCTGTGGAGCCCGGAAGTTCCTCAGCCGAATCGGCCGCGGCCACCGTAGGGTCTCAACCACAATAGTATACGCACGCATCGGATACAGCACAATGTCACAAAGTTTTCCGACACCCATAAGCGAATTGGCTTCACATTGCTCAGTATTCGGCTACAATGAAACATACCCGGACGGCGAAGACGCGGTTCGGGACAACCCACACACAGCGGGTAACACCGCTTGAGGCTAGGAGGTCCACATGGAAATCGTCATCACCGGACGTCACACGCAGGTCAGTCAAAAATTCCGTGACGTCGTTGAAAGCAAGATGAATCGTGTGACCGCAATCGCTCCGGACGCTCAGCGCGCTCAGATTGTCGTGACCCACGAAGGCAACCCCCGTCAGGCGGACACGGCGAAACGCGTGGAAATCACCGTGGTGGCCGGACGCACCGTCGTACGCGCTGAAGCATCGAGCTCCGACGAGTACAGCGCTCTCGACATGGCGCTTGACAAGCTGACGCTCCGTCTGCGTCGCACTCGCGACCGTCGCAAGGATCACCGCCGTGGTTATGTCAATCCGGTTCCGGTCGATCTTGGTCCAATCGAGGCGGCACCGGCAGAGGAGCCGAAGGATGAGGAGCCCAACAACAGCCCGCAGGCCGCGGTCGCATCCGATCTGGGTCCGGGCGAATCCGTTGAGGTTCAGGTTGGCGACACGCCTATCGTCATCCGTCGTAAGCTGCATATCGCCGAGCCGATGAGCATTGACGAGGCCCTGTACGAAATGGAGCTGATCGGCCACGACTTCTTCCTGTTCGTGAACAAGGACACCGGCCGCCCGTCGGTGGTGTACCACCGTCACGGCTGGAGCTACGGCGTCTTCGAGATCGACACCGCTGAGAACGTGGCGAAAGCCAAGAAGGAAGCCTGATCGTCAGGAACCGTCATGTGAACGGTATCCTTAACACGGCGACGGGAGCCCGCGTTGCATCGCACGCGGGCTCCCGTCATGTCCGACCCGCCATGTCGGATGAAAATGACGGAATGCGTGTAAAATCCTCTCCGTCGCGTACTATGAAATGAGTCCGTGAGCGGGCTGTGCAGCCCCGCACGACCGTTGTGCTGAATGAACTAGGGAGCGAAACGTGGTAAACATCGTCGACAAGGCCCTACGCATGGGTGAAGGCCACCAGCTGAAGAAGCTGGAGAACGTCGCAAAAGCGGTAAACGCGCTTGAGGACGAGATATCGGCCCTCTCCGACGAGGAACTTAAAGGACAAACCGCGAAGTTCAAGCAGGAACTTGAGAACGGCAAGAGCCTCGACGATATTATGCCGGAGGCTTTCGCCACCGTGCGCGAAGCATCGAAACGTACGCTCGGCTTACGTCACTTCGATGTCCAGCTGATGGGCGGCGCGGCGTTGCATTGGGGCAATATCGCGGAAATGAAAACCGGTGAAGGCAAGACTCTGGTCGCCACCCTGCCGAGCTACCTCAACGCCCTCGAAGGCAAAGGCGTTCACGTGGTCACCGTCAACGACTACCTTGCCAGCTACCAGAGTGAGCTGATGGGCCGCATCTTCCGTTTCCTCGGCATGAGCGTGGGCTGCATCATCACCAATCAGAAGCCCGCCGAACGTCGCAAACAGTACAACGCGGATATCACGTACGGCACGAACAACGAGTTCGGTTTCGATTACCTGCGTGACAACATGGCGTGGGATAAGAGCGAGCTGGTCCAGCGAGGCCACCACTACGCTATCGTCGACGAGGTGGATTCCATTCTCATCGATGAGGCGCGTACCCCGCTGATCATCTCCGGACCGGCGGAAGGCGATGTCACGCGCTGGTACCGCCAGTTCGCCCGACTGGTGCCCAAACTGACCCGTGACGAGGATTACGAGGTCGACGAGAAGAAGAAGACCGTCGGCATCCTTGACCCCGGCATCAGCAAGGTTGAAGATTATCTGGGCATCGACAACCTGTACGAGCCGAGCAACACCGCCCTGATCGGCTATCTGAACAACGCCATCAAGGCGAAGGAACTGTTCCTGCGCGACCGTGACTACGTGGTCACCAACGGTGAAGTGCTCATCGTTGACGAACATACCGGCCGCATCCTGCCCGGCCGCCGCTACAATGAGGGTCTGCATCAGGCCATCGAAGCGAAGGAAGGCGTCGAAGTCAAGGCGGAGAATCAAACGTTCGCGACCATTACCTTGCAGAACTACTTCCGCATGTACGACAAGCTCGCTGGCATGACCGGCACCGCTGAAACCGAGGCGGCGGAATTCATGGGCACGTACAAGCTGGGTGTGATTCCGATCCCCACCAACAAGCCGATGATCCGTAAGGATCAGGATGATCTGATTTTCCGTACCAAGCGGGAAAAGCTCCAGGCGATTGTCAAGGATGTCGCCAAGCGTCATGCCAAAGGCCAGCCGGTGCTGTTGGGCACCGCTTCCGTGGAATCCTCGGAAGTCGTGTCCTCCCTGCTTGATGTCGCGAAGATCCCCCACCAGGTGCTCAACGCCAAGCAGCATGCGAAGGAGGCCGCGGTGGTCGCGGTCGCAGGCCGTAAGGGTGCGGTGACAGTCGCCACCAACATGGCCGGTCGTGGTACCGATATCATGCTCGGCGGCAACGTCGAGTTCCTGGCGGACGCCAAGCTTAAGAAGGAAGGCTATTCGCCGGACGATACTCCTGAAGAGTATGAGAAGCGTTGGCCGGGCACCCTTGCCGAAGTCAAGGCGCAGGTCAAGGACGAGCATGATGAAGTCGCCCAGCTCGGCGGTCTGTATGTGCTCGGCACTGAACGTCACGAATCCCGTCGTATCGACAATCAGCTGCGCGGCCGTTCCGGCCGTCAGGGCGATCCGGGCGAATCCCGCTTCTATCTGAGCCTTGAGGACGACCTCATGCGTCTGTTCAACACGCAGCTCGTCGCGCGCGTGATGTCCCGCGGTCTGCCCGAAGGCCTGCCGATCGAGTCGAAGAGCGTGTCCAAGGGCGTGCGCAACGCGCAGAAGGCCGTGGAATCGCGCAACTTTGAAATCCGTAAGAACGTCCTCAAGTATGACGACGTGATGAACAAGCAGCGCAAGGTGATTTACGCTGAGCGTCAGGCCGTGCTCAAGGGCGAAGACATCCACGAGGATATCCTGCGCTTCATCGATGAGACCGTGGCCAGCTATATCCGTGGCGCGAACCGCGGCTCTGCCAAGCCTGAGGAATGGGATTGGGACGGCCTGTTCAAGGCGCTGTCCGAAATCATCACCGTCAACATCGACGAGGACGAAGCGAAGAAGGCTGTGGAAGGCCTCAAGGGTGAGAAGGCGGCCGATACGCTGCATGAACTCATCGCCAAGCAAGCCAAGGAGGAGTATGCCCAACTTGGTGAGAAGCTCAACGATGAGGCGTTGCATCAGCTTGAACGCCGCGTTGTGCTCGCAGTGCTCGACCGCAAGTGGCGCGAACACCTCTACGAGATGGATTATCTCAAGGACGGTATCGGCCTGCGCGGTATGGGTCAGCGCGATCCGCTGGTCGAATACCAGCGTGAAGGCTACCAGATGTACAACCAGATGATCGAAGCGATCAAGGAAGAGACGATTCAGCTGCTCTTCCATATCGATATCCAGCAGGTTGCACAGAACGAGGATCTTGACAGTGAGCGTGATGAGGATGCCGCCGTCGACAAGGCTGAGGCGACTGTGGGTATCACGTCAACGGATGTCGAGGACGAGCCAACCACTGTCAGCTCCGCACCGGTCGATCCGGAAGATGCCGATGAAACGGCTGACGAGGCGGATGCTGCAGCCCACACCGAGCCGGGCATCGTCGGCCCCGAACCAATCAGCCATGAGGATGTCAAGCTTCCGGCGAATAAGCGTCCGAAGAGCGAAGAGCTCAAGACGCCGTGGGCTGATGGCCGCACCTTCCCCGGAACCGCGAAGAACGCGCCATGCCCCTGCGGCTCGGGCCGTAAATACAAGATGTGCCACGGCCACAATGAGCAGTGAGCCATCGCATCAGCTTGCGACTGCACCGCGAGCGTAGATGATGTCGGCTGAAGGTGGGCCGGTACGGAATCCGTACCGGCCCACCTCGCGTGTTGTACCGCGAAACAGGCGGCAAACACCGTATTCTTCACAATATGGACGTTTATTCGAACGATAACACTGAACCATTAGAATGAACCTCACATATCAACCAATGTCAGATGCACAGGAGGGCATGATGACTGAGATCACATGGAAGTCGATTCTCGCAGAACTCGTCAACGGCAATCATCTGGATGCGGACGAGTCCTGGTGGTTCGTCAATGATCTCATGAACGGCAATGCCAATCCTGCGTGCGTCGGCGCTGTGCTCGCCACCCAGCAGCAGCTTGGCCTGACCGCTCCCGAAATCGAAGGCGCCGCCAAGGCGATGGTGTCGCACGCCATACCGCTCAACGTGTCCGGAGAAACCACTGATATCGTCGGCACGGGCGGTGACAAGGCCTCAACCGTGAACCTGTCCTCGATGGGTGCGGTGGTCGCTGCGGCCGCCGGCGTGAAAATCGTCAAGCATGGCAACCGTGCCGCATCCTCGAAATGCGGGTCCGGTGATGTCATTGAAACACTGGGCGTTCCGCTCGACCTCGAGCCGCAAGCCGTCGCCGAAATCGGTGATGAAGTCGGTATCACGTTCGCATTCGCGAAAACCTTCCATCCTGCGATGCGGTTCGTCGGGCCGGTGCGTTCCGCTCTCGGCATTCCCTGCGTGTTCAACGTGCTGGGACCATTGACCAACCCCGCCAACCCGAAGCATGTGGCCATCGGGTGCGCCGATCGCACGCTGAGCCCGCTGATGGCCCAAGTGTACGCGAATCGTGGACAGAGCGGCATGGTCTACACGTCAAGCGAGGGGCTGGACGAGATGGCTCCGACCGGACCCGTGTCCGTATGGCTGATCGCCGATGGGAAAGTCACGGCGACTGAATTCAATCCGATTACCGAATTGGGAATCGATCCGGTCACTGTGGAACAGTTGCGTGGCGGCGAACCAGAGCTGAACGCGCAGATTTTCCGCGATTTCCTCGATGGCAAGCCGGTCGCTTCACGTTCGACCGCCCTGCTGAACGCGGCTTCCGCGATTGTCGCGGACGGCCATCTGCTTGAGGACGGTTCGCTCGCCGACCGCTTCAAGCAAGCGTATACGCTTGCCGAGCAGGCTGTGGATTGCGGCAAAGCCAAGGATCTGCTCGACCGCTGGGTGAGTGTGGCACAAGCCAAGCGTGCCGCACAAGAGCAGTGACACGCGTCCGATAACGCGATAGCGTGTTTCGCGCACAATACGATGAGGGGCTGCCCGGGGGAAATACCGCGGGCAACCCCTCATCCCGTATACGATATGATGCACGCCGTGGGCGTGTCGGCGCATGCCGGCAAGGTCAGACGCGCGCCCCATCATCGAACGGGTCGTTATGGCGCTTGCCGCGACGGCTTGCCACCAGACCGGCAACGCCGATCAGCAGAAGCGTTCCGAAAACAGTGCCGAGCATACCTGTCCACCGTGGCACCAGCACCGAGACGATAACGCCGAGCACGCCGATCACGGTCAACGCAGCGAACAGCACGATACGGCGTGGCGTGGGGGCGAACGATGTCGGTGGTGTGAATCCTTCACCATACCGGTCCATCACCGCATCGGTTTCCAGCCAGCTTGACGCTGTGGCATCTCGCGGACCGCGTCCCGGGCCGATGGCGTCATCGGTGAACGTGCCTTGATCGAGATCGTTGACAGACAACAGCGCCTGCTTTTCTGCACGTTTCGCGTGTTTTTCGAAACGTTTCGCATTACGGGAACGCGCGACGTCGTCGAGATCATCGGCGTGCTCCTGAGCGAACGCCTCCCATGCGGCATCGAGCGGCTCGCCGGATGAAGTGCCGTCAGAACCGTCCGTTGGACGCTCTCCCGATGCATTGGTATTGTTGTGCTCAGTCATAGATACCACTGTAAACGAGCGTCATGTCAAGTCGCTGGGAAGGGAGAGCCTCTCGTGCTCTACTGGTTTTTCGTCCGCACCCTTGGTCCGATTGCTAGACGACGGTTCAACCCTACCGTTGAGGGGCTCGAGAACATTCCGCGTCACGGCGGGGCGATTATCGCAGCAAACCATCTGGCGGTCATCGACGATGCCCTGCTGCCGATGACCTGTCCGCGCATGATCCATTTCATGGGCAAGGCCGAGTATTTTGAGGGCAAAGGCGTGAAAGGCAAGTTCAAGAAATGGTGGTTCACATCCGTCGGCGTGTTCCCCGTGGATCGTTCAGGCGGATCGAAATCGTTGGGCGCACTCAACCATGCGCGTGAAATCCTCGAGGACGGCCATCTGTTCGGCATCCATGTCGAAGGCACGAGAAGCCCTGACGGGCGCCTGTACCGGGGGCATACCGGGGCGGCACGCTTGGCGTTCGAAACCGGATGCCCGATCGTACCGACCGCGATCATCGGCTCACGTGATTTGCAGAAACCCGGGCAGGTGATACCCAGCAAAGGCAAATCCACGATCATTTACGGCAAACCGATCGCGGTGGAACGCAAAAACCCTGAAGATGTGACCCATGAGGAGCTTCGTGAACTCACCGATCGTGTGGTGAAAGCCATTGGAGCGATGAGCGGGCAGGAGTACGTCGACGAGTACGCGCAAACCGTCAAAGCTCGGTTGAAAACCGAGCAGGAAGCTCAGATGCGGCAGAACGCCTGAACGGCTTCGATGTACCCGCCGTGCATCATCCGCCGCCGATATTATTGTCCAGGCCGGCCGTCATCCACGGGGTGTGAGTGAATCCTCACACAAGTTCCCTCAGCCATACCTGTACGACCGATTTGAGCTATGGAACTGCCCGTTGTGTGAGTAAAACCTCACACAACGGGCATCACAACGGCGTAACAGGCCGATATTGACTGTCAAACCGGTCGCAGTGTGAGCGAATCCTCACACCACAGTCAGGGTGATGACGGTCTTGTTGCCTTGCTCGTCACGGACCCGCACTTGCTGGCCCGCCGAAGGCGATTGCAAGCGCACCGTATGTGTCAGATCGCCCAGCGGCGCGCTGACTTTCACCTCCAGACCCAGTGCTTTGAGCATGGCGGTCGCCTCACTGGTGCTTTTACCGGTCACATCAGGCAACGTCACAGTTTGTGGACCCTTGGACACCACCACGCTGACGGAGTCACCCCAATGCAGCTGCGTGCCGACACTTTGGGAAGCGGAAATGATGCTGCCACGGGCGACCGTATCACTGTATTCTTCGGTGTAGGTGGCTTGGAGTTTGAGACTGTCGAACAACGCCTGCGCCTCGTCCTTGGTTTTGCCGACAATATCCGGCATATTCACCGGCATCGGCCCCAAGGACAGCGTGACGCTGACCTCGTCGTTATGGTTCATGGTCGTTCCCGGATCGGGGGAGATGCTCAGCAGTGCGTCCTTGGGGACGGTCAGTGAATAATCATCGTTGTTGCTGTTGTGCGAGACGTTCGTGAATCCGGCCTTGTCCAACGCGGCGAGCGGATCTTTGCCGTTTTCGGTGGACGCGTCCATAATGTCCGCGGGTATGGTCGACTGTTGTACGCCTTTGGATACGGTGACGGTGACATTGCCCGCATTCCGTTTGCTGATGCGGGATCCGACCAGAGCGGGTGTCGTGGAGATGATATTGCCTTCGGCAACGGTGTCACTGTACTCTTGGGCGACTGAGAAGGGGATTCCCGCTACGTTCAGCGTGCTGCGGAACGAGTTCCAGGAGACATCTTTGATGGTGCATGCCTTGCCGTTGTCACAGGACAAATCCGTCGGCTTGGGCATGGTCCAGTAGCTGCCCGGCCCCAAGTAGTACCACCATGCGGAGCCTCCACCGCTTGCCGCCAGCACCAATGTCAGCACGACGGCGATGATGATCGGCGCTTTGCTGCGGGGACGTTTGCCGTCCCGTGCGTGCCCGGCCGCGGGCGATGCCGTTGCGGCGGTATCGGCGGCGGTGCTGATCGCTTGGGTGAACGCGTCCTGGCTGCTGACACTACGCGGTTGAGTCTGCTGCCCCGTTTGCGGTTTGAGGACGCTCGTAGCGTTCACGCCGGGTTGTGTCGGCGCGGTGGATGACGACGGGCGATCCGCTGTTGTCGGAGCAGGTGCCGGTGAAAGCTCTGCATGATTGTTGTCGGAGTCGTCATGCCGCTGGCCGCCATTGGGGTCGGCCATCGTTGCATACCGGGATGATGCGGCAGGCTGGGCGACCAGTCCGGACGTGGACATGGCACCGGAGTCCGCTGCATCATGCTCATTGGGGTCGAGCCGGTACTGCCATGCGCTCATCGGCAGGTTGGCGACGATACCGCGAAGCACCTGTTGTGCTTCCATGGCGTTTTGCGGCCGCGCCTCAACCGACCGCATGGTCAACAACGAGATGAACCGTGACACTTCAGGGTCGATTCCCGGGCAACGTGACGCGATGGGCGGAACATCCTCATGCACATGCTTGAACACCATGGTCACGGGATTGTCCGATTGGAACGGCGGTTCTCCGGCGAGCATCTCCCACGCCATGATGCCCACGGAATACAAGTCACCTTGTGGGGTGGCGAGATTGTGTTCAATCATCTCCGGCGCCAAATACGCCGCGGTGCCCAACAGCATGCCTGTTGTTGACAGCGTCGCCTGGGATGCGGCTTTGGCCAAACCGAAATCGGTGATCTGCACATGGCCGCGATCGTTGAGCAGGATATTTTCGGGTTTGATATCACGATGCACGACGCCGGCGCGATGTGCCGCAGCAAGCCCGTCAAGCGTTTCGGCGACGACACGCAAGGTTTCGCGTACCGTGAACGTGCCTTGCTGGTTCATTTCGTAGCGCAGGTTGATGCCGTGCACGTATTCCATGACCAGATAGTTGCGCCCGTCGACTTCGCCGGTGTCGTACACTTGCACGATATGCGGATTGGCGATTGCCGCAGCCGATCTGGCTTCACGATGGAAGCGTTCGATGAATTGCTCTCGATGAGGGCCCTGGGCCAGCTGGGTGTGCATCACTTTGACGGCGACGTTGCGGTCCAGCCGTACGTCAACCGCCTCGTATACCGTCGCCATGCCGCCATCCGCGATTTTGCGTACGATACGGTACCGGTCATCGATGATCCGCCCAAGGTTCGCGGTTTCAGTCATGTTTCGCAGGCCCTCTACTCGTGTTGATGGCACCAGTCTACATGCCGGGCGCTACCGTATCGCGATGCCGGCATCCGGTTTCCGACACCGTGTCAGCCGCGATTACAGGCAGGAATCCGGGATAAACATACGGCAAGCCCTGATCAGGGTCTGCTGGGCGTCGTGGTCAAGTCCCGATGATGCGATCGCTGTCCGGGCTTCATTCCATAGGGCGCTGATGCGTTCGCGTGAACGGTCCACAGCGCCGCATCCGGTGAAGATTTCGATGCCGCGACGTACATCCTGCGCATCGCGTTGCGGAGCCTCATACATGGCGATGAGCTCGTCGCGTGCGGGGACGTCGGATAGGGTGAGCGCGTCGGCGAGCAGCACGGAACGCTTGCCTTCCTTGATATCACCGCCGACCGGTTTGCCGGTCGCTTTGGTGTATCCGATCACGTCCAGCAGATCGTCGGCAAGCTGGAATGCCACGCCTACGGGACGCCCGATGCGTTCCGCAAGCTCGGCCGCGCGATCCGGGGCGATGCCCGCGGCTGTCAAACCGAGTTGCAAAGGAGCCATTGTCGTATAACTCGCGGTTTTCCAACGGAACACGTTCAAGGATGCGTCGACGAGCTGCGTGGGGTTGTCCAACGGGTTGAGCTCGACAGCCAGATCGAGAACCTGACCGACGCTGACGTCGCGTTGCATGTGCAGGAACGCCGAATCGAGCGCATGGGGATGATGCAGGCATGATGCGGCATGTTCGGCGATGGCGATGCTCATGGTCGCCAGAATGTCGCCGAGCATCAGCCCCAGACCCCGGCCGATGGCTGTACTGTGGGTCGCTTCAGCCAGTGCGCGGTGAGCGCTCGGCTTGCCGCGGCGCAAATCGGATTCGTCGATGATGTCATCGTGTACGAGAGCGGCGGTCTGGAACACTTCAATCGCACACGCCAAATCAACCATGGCGTCGCGTGTTTCGGGTCCGGCATGCGGGCGGATGGCGTCGAACGCGGCGATGGCCAGTCGGGCACGCAGCCGTTTGCCGCCTTCGCTGGACGTGACCGCCTGTTCAACCACCTCATGCAAGACCGGTCGGCATGACTCGGCGATGTCCGTGGCCGGCACACTGAGGTGGTTGCGGACCAACTCGATGATTCGTGATTCGACACGTTCCAAATCTGACGGCGTACTCATGCCTATGAGGGTATCCATAGTACTGAGACATTCCAGTCCACATCGTTGCGAACCACCACCGCGGGCAAAGAGCAAGCCCACAGTTGCGCAGACAGTCCTGGCATCTTCTGACCACATTCATCCGAACGCATGGACGGCGAATGGCGTGCGACGGCATGCTAGGGGCAGGACGGACACACCGGGTGTCTGTACGCAATGCCCGGCCGATGCCGGGGAACGGGGGAATAATGAGCGATACCACTCAAGCAGACCAGAAGAAACAAGCCGCTGAAATACTCACCGCCGCGATGCTGCGCGATTGGGACTGGGAATGGTGCGAGGAGCGTGAACCGTTGCCGGGTATGGATTCCACGCGATGGTATGCCCGCTACCGCTACTCGAACCTCCAACCGCTGCCGCTGCGTTCATGGCAGGATCTGCCTGAACCCGAGGGCGATTGGCGGGCATGGAAGTCGCCGGGGATCATGCCGGTGGCGTGGGTGGAGTTCCAAAATGAGCGATACCGCAGGCTGCGTCACGATGAGGGTGTCGTTATGGGCACGTGGCTGTGGGTGAGGGAGGCGATGGAGATGTGGCATCGCAACCAATGCGCAGGCGGGTCGCATCAGCCCGCCGACGATCAGCTGCTGCTCAGACTCGCCGTGGGGATGCGGCAGAATGTCGCCATCCGCGATGCGTTGATTGTCTCTACGGTCGGCATCGAACCCCTGGATTATGCCACGCTGATACGGTTCGCAGCCGAACCATCCCTTCCCACCCATGCATCGACGATGGCGGAGCTGCTCAGCGAGGCCTTCGACTCGCCACGCGCGGTGCCTCACATCGGCAGGTTCCGCGCATCCGCCGCGATGCTCAACCGGATGGTCGACCTGGTGCCGCCGTCGTATCGTGTCCAGATTGTGGCGATACTCGCGTACATACTGTGGTGGGCGGATGATCCCCGAACGGATATCATCGCGCAAATCGCGTTGCGTCTCGACCCTGACTGCACGCTTGCCAGCATTGTCATCGACGCGTTACGCAGCGGCGCAAAACCCGAATGGTGTTCACTGTAAGGACCACGGCAGGCGACGATGTGGTCTTGGCGGGTTCGGCGGGAATAATCGTCCACGCGGAATGGTTAACTCCTATAGTTGACGATTTGCCCTTGCCATAACTGCGCCCTTGTGATAGGCGTGGCATGGCGGGATCACGCAGGAGGATAAGTTTGGCCAAGGAAACGACGGCAAGCAAGAAGGACGCTGATCAGACCGAGAAGACCACATCCACCCGCAGTACGGCGGCGAAAACAACCAGTAGGCGATCGAAGACGGCAGGCAAAGCTGCCGCCCCCAAGAAGACCACTCGGACCAAGTCTGCGGCCGGCGAGTCGACAGCCACCGGCGCGACAACCACCAAAAGCCGTAAAACCAGCGCTTCGCGCAGCGCGACAGCGACGAAGACTCCACGCAAGCATACGGCGAAACAAGCTGAACCGGATACGACGCTCGAGCATGATAATGATCAGCTCGACGACGAGGACATCAATGACGAAGACATCGAGAATTTCGATGACCTCGATGAGGGTGACGAACCAGACGACCTTGATGATGACCTCGACGGCGACGAGTCGGATGATGACGAGGACGTCGACGAGGATGAGGATGACGAAGACGAGGACGATAAGCGTCAACGCCATGAGCCTGAAGTCCCGCCCAAAGCCAAGGGTGCATTCGTCATGCGCGACGATGACGACGACGACAACCTCACCCCTTCAGGCAACCCCAAGCGCCGTGTCATCGCTGCAGGCGCGACCGCGGACCCGGTCAAGGATTATCTCAAGCAGATCGGTCGCGTCAGTCTGCTGAACGCCGAGCAGGAAGTCGACTTGTCCGAGCGCATCGAAGCCGGCCTGTACGCCCAGCACCTGCTGGACACCGAGGGCGACACCATGAGCTTCAAGCGCAAGCGTGAGCTCAAGTGGGCGGCGGCTGACGGCAAGAAGGCCAAGGACCACCTGCTCGAGGCGAACCTTCGTCTGGTCGTGTCTCTGGCCAAGCGTTACACCGGCCGCGGCATGCTGTTCCTCGATCTTATCCAGGAAGGCAACCTCGGCCTGATTCGCGCGGTCGAAAAGTTCGACTGGAAGAAAGGCTTCAAGTTCTCCACCTACGCCACATGGTGGATCCGTCAGGCGATTACGCGCGCCATGGCCGATCAGGCCCGCACGATCCGCGTGCCCGTCCATATGGTCGAAGTGATCAACAAGCTCGCCCGCGTCCAGCGGCAGATGCTGCAGGATCTCGGCCGCGAACCCACGCCCGACGAGCTGGCGCGTGAACTTGACATGCCGGTCGAGAAAGTACAGGAAGTGCAGAAGTACGGCCGCGAGCCGATTTCCCTGCACACCCCGCTCGGTGAGGACGGCGATTCCGAATTCGGCGATCTTATCGAGGACACCGACGCCATCGCCCCGTCCGACGCCGTGGCGTTCTCGCTGCTGCAGGAGCAGTTCAAGCAGGTGCTCGAAACGCTGTCGCCGCGCGAGGCAGGCGTCATCAAGATGCGCTACGGCCTTGAGGACGGCCAGCCCAAGACGCTGGATGATATCGGCCGCGTGTACGGCGTGACCCGCGAACGGATCCGCCAGATCGAATCCAAGACCATGTCGAAGCTGCGTCACCCCTCGCGTTCACAGACTCTGCGTGACTTCCTCGACGAGTGACGCAACCCTGTGCGCGGACTGCGCCTCATCGCAGGCGGGTCCGCGTACAGGCGGGCGACGGCGGGAAACGAAACGCAAGACAACGAATGGGGATTATGGCAAAGGAAAACTACAGCGCCGACAGCCTGACCGTACTCGAAGGACTTGATGCGGTACGCAAGCGGCCCGGCATGTACATCGGGACGACCGACAGCCAGGGCTTGATGCACTGTCTGTGGGAGATCATCGACAATTCCGTCGATGAGGCGCTCGCCGGGGCATGCGATGACATCAAGGTGATTTTGCATACCGATGGTTCAATCGAGGTCGACGACAATGGTCGAGGCATCCCGGTTGACGTCGAGCCGAAAACCGGTTTGACCGGTGTCGAAGTTGTCCTCACCAAGCTTCATGCCGGCGCAAAATTCGGCAATGCTTCCTACAATGCGGCTGGCGGTTTGCATGGCGTGGGATCGTCCGTTGTCAACGCGTTAAGCTCTCGACTCGATGTCGAGGTCGATCGCAACGGCAAAACCTACCACATGGCGTTCCACCAAGGACATCCCGGTGTCTACCAGGACGCTGATCCGTCAAACCCGTCGCCTGACTCCCCGTTCAAACGTACGCGCAAGAACCGTGCGACCGAGCTTGAAGTCATCGGCAAAGTCTCGCCGAAGACCACGGGCACGCGGATTCGCTACTGGGCAGACCCGGAGATTTTCAACGACACCGCGCGCTTCAGCTACGAACAGCTCATTGATCGGGTCCGTCAGACCACCTTCCTTGTCCCCGGACTGAAAATCACCGTCATCGACGAGAACATCCCCGAAACCGGCGATGCCTCCGTCGATGCGATGCTGGAAGTCGATACGCCGGCGGACGCCGCCGCTTCAGACGCCAGCGATGCTCCGGACGTTGAGGCCACAGGCGGACAGTTGCCGACCGGGCAGAATGTCATGTCTGATGACGTTGCCGACGACGCTGCTGGCACTTCCGCTGCCGCTGAGACGACGGAAGCCAACTCCACAGACGCGGACGCAGGTGCGGATACCGACGCCGACCCGGACGCCGAAGCAACTGACCATGATACCGACGATCCACAGGCGCAGGCGACAGCCCAAGCCGCCATCGCATCAGCCGCACGACCCCACCGCAGGGTCGAGGAATTCCTCCACACCGGCGGTGTCAAGGATTTCGTCGACTTCCTGTCCCAAGGCGAACCGGTCTGCGATATCTGGCGCATCACCGGCGAAGACACGTACACCGAGGAAACCCAAGCGGTTGACAGCAAAGGCGAATTGCACGCGCAGAACATCGAACGCACCTGCAAAGTCGATATCGCCCTGCGCTGGGTCAACGGGTATGACACCACCTTGCGCAGCTTCGTCAACGTCGTCGAGACACCGGGCGGCGGCATGCATGTCGACGGCTTCCTGCAAGGCATCACCAAGCAGATCCGCAAAAGTGTCGAAGACAATGCGCGCAAGCTGAAAGTCAACCTCAAGGATGCCAAAACCCGTGTCGAACGTGATGACATCCTCGCCGGTCTGGTCGCGGTCGTCACCGTACGCATCGCCGAACCCCAGTTCCAAGGGCAGACCAAGGACGTGCTCGGCACAGCCCCGGTGCGCCCGATCGTCTCGAAGATGACCGAGCAGCAGTTCGGCGAGATGATCACCGGTTCCAAACGCGGATATAAGGAACAATCCGGTCGGGTGCTTGAGAAAATCGTCGGCGAGATGCACGCGCGCATCCAGGCGCGCAAGACCAAAGAGGTCACCCGCCGCAAGAACGCGCTCGAAGCCGCTTCCATGCCGGCGAAACTCTCCGACTGTCAGCCGGGCAACGACGATATCGCCGAACTGTTCATCGTCGAGGGTGATTCCGCACTCGGCACCGCGAAAGCCGCCAGAAACTCCAGCTTCCAAGCCCTGCTGCCGATCCGAGGCAAGATCCTCAACGTACAGAAGGCCAGCCTGTCACAAATGCTGTCCAACAAGGAATGCGCTTCGATCATCCAGGTGGTCGGTGCCGGCTCCGGCGCGAGCTTCGACCTGAGCCAAGCCAGATACAACAAAATCATCATGATGACCGATGCTGATGTTGATGGTGCACACATCCGTATCCTGCTGCTTACCCTGTTCTACCGGTATATGCGGCCACTGGTCGAAGCCGGACACGTGTATGCGGCCGTCCCGCCGTTGCATCGTATCGCGCTTGCTGGCAAACATAAAGGCGAATACATCTACACGTATTCGGATGATGAGCTCTCCGGCAAGCTTGCCGATCTTGAGCGCCGTCATATCGACTACAATCCCGATATCCAGCGGTACAAGGGTCTGGGTGAGATGGACGCCGACCAGCTGGCGGACACGACTATGGATCCGCGCTCGCGCATGCTTCGCCGTATCCGCATGGAGGATGCGGCGAACGCCGCCGGGATTTTCGATTTGCTCATGGGCGGGGAGGTGCCGCCGCGGCGCCGGTTCATCGTTGAGAATGCGGACGATTTTGACCGCAGCAAGATCGACACCTGATTCGATGCCCCCGGTGCACACCGGCTTGTGAAGGCGGCCGGTATCACACAGGTATCAGGATTGAGGCCGCATCAGGCTGGGATTGCGGGCATCCCGCTATCCTGCTGCAGTGCGGCTTCGAATCGTTGCGTGGGGTGCGCTATGCTTTCCGACGCTTGGCGATCGCCTGCATATACACCTGCTCGACCTGATCGGCGATGGTTCGCACATCGTACCGGTCGAGGAGCAGTGCTTCACGCGCATGGATCTGTTTGGCCCATGTCGTGTCGTTGATGGCGCGGGCGATGCGTTCTGCCAGTATCCGCGCGGCATCGCGTCCGTGCACGGGGAACAGCGCGTCGGTATCACCCAGCAGGGTGGAATGGTATCCGGGATTGTCCCCGGCGAGGGTCACTGTCGCTCCGGAGGCGATCGCCTCGAGCAGGACAATGCCGAAGGATTCGCCTCCGGTCGCGGGGAAGACGGCGACGTCGGCGCTACGCAGCAGCGCAGGTTTCGCGGATTCCTCAATGAACCCGGTGAACGTGATCGGAGTGTCGAATCCTGCTGCCCGATGTCGGCATGCGTCAAGCAGCGGGCCTTTGCCGGCCATCGTGACATGGGTGCCGGCGGGGAAAAGCCGGTGCTGCTCGCCGTATTCGATTGCGTCGAGCAGGATATCCGCGCCCTTACGTTTGACGAAGCGGCCGAGGAACACGATATGCGGCGCCACGGTGTCGCTGTCCAAGGTGCCGTTGTCGGCGGCGGCCGCCCGATCGCGCATCATGCGCACATCCACCGGATTGGCGATGACGCGTGCACGCGTATGCGCAGTGATGGCAGCGTAGCGTGCCGCGACATCGGAGACGGCGATGACCTCGTCGATACGTCGGTGGGTGTGCGCGTTGATCGCGCCCAGGGTCATGCCGCCGACCGCCGACAACGGGTCGCTGACCGCGATATGGTAGGTCGCCACGACACCGGTATCCGGTGACGCCGCCTCGAGGACACGCCCCGCCATGAACGGGCTGTAAGGCGCTTGAACGTGCAAGATGTCGAAATCGCCTTCCGCAAGCGTGCGTGCGATGAGCCGGCGGCTTGCCGGCAGGGGGATGCGCATGCGGTTCCCGTTCGCGCTCACCATCACGTTCCGTGACATGACGCGCGTATTGGGCACGGGGGAGTGTTCGGTCTGCCCGACCAGGTAATGCACGTCATGGCCGCGGCGGGCGAGTTCCTTGCCCAGGGTCACGATATGCTGCTGCACGCCGTCGAGCACGTCGAGCGTGTCATCGAATACGAATGCGATGCGGTAAGACATGGTCTCCAGTCTAGTGCCGTTCCGGCTGGACCGCGCTCAGCGGCTGGCACTCATATCGCGTCGGTGATCTGACGCGCCTGATTGTAGGCGTCGATGATGTTGTTCGGATTCGACAGCACCAGTGCCACATACCATACGACCACGAGAATGAAACCGATGGTCGCCAGTGGCAGACGAGGCACGAACAGGCGTACGAGGCACAGGATGAGCACGGCGATGAGCATCCACATGAAGGTCATGGATTCCAAACGCAGCCAGGTGAGCCCATACGCGCCAATGTACAAGTGCAGACGCCACAGAGCCGAGGCGAGCATGACCCCGGTTTCGCCGATCAGCACGATGAGCATACCGGTCAGGGGAGCGGTGTGGCGTACCCGGCACAGGATCAGCGCGTAGCCGGCGAGGTTCACGCATACGACGGCGAGCAGCTGGAAGAATCCTTCCCGGGCGTACTGGGAGTAGGTGTAGCCGTCGGGCAGTTGCCGGCCGCTGAATAGGAAAGCGAACTGGATAGCGCAGAACATTGCGTACAGGACGAGTACCAGTGCGAGGACAACGGCGGCCACTGTCGTGTCGAAGGCGTGTTTGTCTTGGCTGGGCTGGGCGGCGGATGCGGTCGTCGGCGTGCACGCGTGCATGCGCAGCCGGTTGGTGACTTCGGTCTGCGCGAGGATGGACAGGCAGAAGGGGAACAGGAACACGATGATGAGCACGTGGCGCACGAATTCAGAAATGTCAATCGATCCGATCATGCGGCGCAGCGCGTAATTGAACACCAGATCGCTGGAAGCCAGAAGCGCTGTGAGCGCAACGAGCAGGGGGACGGCGACCACGATGATAAGCAGGATGCGGCGGGCTGTGGTCATTTGTCCAGCATGCGACTCGCTGCGTGTACTGTCGCTATCCGATGGGGTTGTATTGTCGTCATTCTTCGATGAGAATGCGTGTATAGTGTGTCGGGCGTGACTGAGCGTCGAGCCGACCGCATTGAGTTTGGTGAAGGGAGAAATCCATCCGAGCAGCCAGCGTTTGACGGTCAGCCATGGGTGGTGGGAGTCGAACCTGCCATCCGACAATTGCAGGGACATCATCGTCAGGCAGGGAACGGCGAGGAAGGTGGTGGTCACCCAGCTGTCGTCGATTTTGCCGGCCGCATGCATTGCAATCGCATAGGCGCACAGCATCGTCGTGGCGATGGTGGTGAAACACCACATGAGGCTGCGATGCGCGGTGCGGAAGAACAGGACGGTGACGGTGGCAATGACAGCGAGCCAGAATCCGTCGAACCATGGCGTATACGTGTTGGCGTCCGACCATGCGAACACGAGACGGTCGCACAGAATCGGCAGAATAATCGCAGCGCTGGTGATGGCGAGGAGCCTGTGGTCGGCCGGTGTCGAGCCGTCGGGGGCGGCGAGAGGGTCGCGTCTGGGCGCGAAGGGTGCTGTGGGTGGGGTGGTGTACGGTGTGCCGGCAGCCCCGTGCGGATAGGGGTGTGTCAGTGGCATGGGATGCTGCTGTTGCACGGGTCGAGGCATTTGTTGCGCCTGTGTCTGCTTTGCCTGCTGCGCCCGTGTTTGTTGGGTCTGTGTTTGTTGGGTCTGATGTACTGGTTCGCCCTGATGCTGCGATGGTGTCGGCGATGTCATGGTTGCTCCTTCTCGACCTTGGATGTCCCCATCGTAAGTATCGAATTTCGATACATGTCTATCGATAATCGATTTATCACAGATCTTACACATCGAGAAACGATATGTTTCTCTCGTTTATCGATACTGCTATGCTGGACATGCCGATGCGGCAACCGCCGTGTGAGGAAGGAAGGCATCCATGGCAATCGAACAGCCGCAGCATCCGCGGCAGCACAATGGGAAGAAGCCGTCTGTGCGCAGCAGACACAACGAACCGGCTGCGTTGGGCGATTTGGGCGACAATCCATCCGCAGTGCAACAAGCCGCGGATTCAGACAGCGGCATCAGCCCGGTCGTGATTGTGGTACTCAAAGTCGCGCTGGTCGTATTCATCGCCATGTCCGTTGCCGCGCAGGTATGGGCCCTGCCGCTTGTCGCACGGCGCAGCGCCCGGGACGCCCCGCAATACGCGCCATATGCGACCGGCTACCTGCTGGCGGTGATCGCAGCGCTCGCATGTTTCGAAATCGGTCTGGTCGCCGTATGGAAACTGGCGTCGCTGTCGGGCCGCGGCATCGTATTCACACATGATTCTTTGATCTGGGTTGATATCATCATCGCCTGCGTCAGCATCGCCGCAATCATCGCGCTCGCCTTGTTTGTGCATACCGCGTTCATCGCGCATCTCAAGCCGCTTGCCGTGCCGTTGGGTGCGCTGCTCGTTGCCTTGGGACTGTTCGCAATGCTGCTGCTCATCATCGTCCTGCGCGCCCTGCTGGTCTCGGCCACGGCGCAGCGTGACGAACTTCAGGCGGTGATTTGAATGGCGATCCAGGTCAATCTCGATGTCCTGCTCGCCCAGCGGGGTATGTCGGTAGGGGAATTCGCCAAAGAGGTGGGCATCACGCCGGCGAATGTCTCTGTGCTCAAGAACGGCCGGGCCAAGGCAATCCGTTTCTCCACGCTCGAAGGCATCTGCCGCACGCTCGACTGCCAGCCGGGCGATGTGCTGCAATGGGTCCGCGATGATGACGGGGATAATGTCGCGGCCGAAGCCTGACTCCCTCTGCTTCTGCCGACACTGAGCAGGGTGTGGGCGTCGGTGGAGACAGGGTGGTAACGTTCTGCCGACGCCGAGGGAGCCTCCCGGCGCAGGCAAACATCAACCGGCACGGACCATGAGAGGAGAAGACCGGCGTGTTCAATCTGTTGCTTCCTGTAATCTACCTCGCTTTCATCAGCCTCGGCCTGCCTGATTCTCTGCTTGGAGCTGCGTGGCCGTCCATGAACCAACAGTTCGGGGTACCGATGTCATGGGCGGGCGGCATATCGATGGTGATTTCCGCAGGCACCATCGTCTCCGCGCTCCTGTCGGATCGCTTGACGCTTCGATTCGGCCCGGGCGTGGTGACGGCGACCAGTGTCGGACTGACCGCCGCGGCGCTGCTCGGATTCTCATTCGCGCCGAACTACTGGATCCTGCTCGCAATCGGCATACCGTATGGTCTCGGGGCTGGGGGAGTGGACGCCGCCTTGAACAACTATGTCGCCCTGCACTACGCGAGTCGGCATATGAGCTGGCTGCACTGCATGTGGGGGCTCGGCGCTACCGCCGGCCCGTATATCATGGGCTTCGCGCTATCCCGCGGTCAAGGCTGGCATTGGGGGTACCGGTATATCGCCATTGTCCAGATTGTGCTGACCGCAATTATCGTGCTCAGCCTGCCGTTGTGGAAGAACAGGCAGAACAACATGAGGGACAACACGTCTTCCGCTATGGATGATGCCGGCGCCGTCGCAGCGCGAAAGCCGCTTGGCGTCCGCGGGGTCCTGCGAATCCGTGGCGCGAAGGCGATTCTTCTCATGTTCTTCTGCTATTGCGCCATCGAGCAGACCGCCGGGTTGTGGGCGAGCAGCTATCTGGTGATGTATCACGGGGTCGACAAGGTCCTCGCCGCGAGCTGGGCGAGTCTGTTCTACCTCGGGATTACTGCCGGCCGTGGCATCAGTGGATTCCTGACCATGCGGTTCGACGACCCTACGATGATTCGCATGGGACAGGCGATCCTGTTGATTGGGCTGGTGCTGATGGTACTTCCGTTGCCCGGAACGGTCCCGGCATGCTGTGGCTTGGTGCTCGCCGGCGTCGGCTGCGCGCCGATCTATCCGTGTGTTATCCATTCGACGCCGGCGTATTTTGGAGCTGATCTGTCACAGGCCATTGTCGGCGTGCAGATGGCCTGCGCATACATGGGTTCCATGGTTATGCCGCCGTTGTTCGGCTTGATTGCGCAACACACATCCATTGCCATCTACCCGTGGTATCTGCTGGTCCTGCTCGCTGTGATGACCGCTATGCATGAGGTGCTTCGGCATCAGCGTGCAGATGCCTGAACCGCGTGGGTATGAACGGCGAAGCTTGACTCCCTCTGCTTCTGCCGACGCTGAGTGGGGTGTGAGCGTCGGCGGAAGCAGAAAATAGGGTTCAGCTCAGCCGGCGAAGGCAATCGGTGCGGCGAGTTCGACGCCCGAACCGTCGCGACGCATATCCGGCTTCGGCAACTCCACCGGGGTGCCGTGCTCTGTGCTTGCATGCAGTGGGTACATGCCCACCCAGGCGAACAGCAGCGCGTTCTGTCCCTTGAGGAAGCGTTGCGATCTCACGCCGCCTGTGCCGCGGCCCTTGGTCGGGTACATTTCCAGCGGTGTGACCTTCGCCGCCCCGTTATCGGTTCCGGGCAGCGCTTCGGCATCGCCGGCAACCGTCAGCACCACTGCTCCGGACGCGGAGAACAGGCCATTGTCGCCTTCCTCATAGGTCCAGGCGATCTTGCCGGCCTCAATCGCGTTGAACGCGACCACATGGCAGCCTTCGGCCAGCCTGATGCCCGCCATACCGCCCGCGGTACGCCCTTGCGGCCTGACATTGCCCGCTTCGTACGTGAGTAACGAGGCGTCGGATGATATGAACACCAGACGGTCCTCATCGGACGCCGGCGCGGCGAACACCACGCTGTCACCATCCTTAAGATCAATGACCTGCCACGAGTCCATCGTGGTGGGGGATTCACGATTCCACCGTTTGACCACACCATGAAGCGTGCCAATGGCCAGCGGAGGCTGATCATCACTCATCGCCACGGCAGTCACCACGCGTTCGCCGATGACCGGATCCGTGCTTTCGGTCATATGCAACAGTTCCTCAGCACGCACGCCACCGGCAACCGACAGCGTATCCTGCGCCGGCAATGCGGGCAGTTCCGCCACGTCGGCCAAGACCAGACGGCCGGCTGACGTAATCAGCCCGTAGCGTGCCCGAGTCGTGGTGGGGAACACCGTGACAATCTGGTCATCGGTGGCGCGTTCTGCACTGTTCTTCGTGCCATTGGAAGCATGGGATTTCCACACGTCCACCGCATCCGCCGTGGTTCTGGCGACCAGACCGGACGCACTCATCATCACAGCGCACGGCGTGTCCTCCAACTGCAATGCGGCGGCGGCATCCTCCTCATTGCCTGCCTTTCGGGCGGCCGCGGCGGCGGCAACATCCTCAGCCGCTGCAGATACGCGCGAAGCCGCATGCATGGCTTCCACCGCAGTGTCCGGCACCGCTTCCTGTCCTTGCGCTGTCACCGGCGCCAGTGACCCATCCGGATTGAGATCAAGCAGCACCGTACGCCTAGGCGTCCCCCATTTCGTCACCGCCTGGTCCATCTCGCTGACAACCACACGGTCAAGCTCATCATCAGAGCCGAGAATACGCTCCAGCCCCTCAATGGTGCGTTTGAGCTCATCACGTTCAGCCTCAAGCTCAATGCGACTCATTTTCGTCAGGCGGCGCAACCGCAGGTCAAGAATGTACTGGGCCTGAATCTCATCAAGATCAAACACCGTCATCAACCGGGTTTTCGCCTTGTCCGCGTCATCGGAGGTGCGGATGACCTGGATGACCTCATCGATATCCACCAGCGCGAGCAACAGACCATCAACCAAGTGGAGACGCTCCAACGCTTTCTTGCGACGGAATTCGCTACGCCTGCGGATCACGGTACGCCGGTGCGCGATCCACACCTCAAGCATCTCTTTGAGCCCCATGGTGTGTGGGCGACCGTCAACCAGCGCGACGTTATTCATGGTGAAACTGTCTTCAAGCGGCGTGTGCTTGAACAGTTGGGCGAGTACGGCATTGGGGTCGAAACCTGTTTTGATTTCAATAACCAGCCGCGTGCCGTTATGCCGATCCGTCAAATCAATCGCACTGGAAATGCCTTCGAGCCGGCGATTTTTCACACCGTCACTGATCCGTTCCAACACGCGTTCCGGGCCGACCATGAACGGCAGCTCGGTCACGACAATCGCTTTCTTGCGTGCCGTGACGTTTTCGATATGCGTGGCCGCACGGGTGATAAACGCGCCACGTCCGGTCTCATACGCCTGCCGGATACCATCACGACCGATGATGATACCCCCGCCAGGCCAGTCAGGCCCGGGCACATAGCGCATCAGTTCTTCAAGCGTGGCGTCAGGATGCCGCATGAGATACTTCGCCGCCTGCACAACCTCACCCAGATTATGGGTCGCCATATTCGTCGCCATACCCACGGCGATACCCGAAGCACCGTTGACCAGCAGATTCGGAATGGCGGACGGTAATACGGACGGCTCTTTGAGCTTATTGTCATAGTTCGGCGTGAAATCAACCGTGTCCTCGTTGATATCCGCATTCATGCCAAGCGCGGCCGGCGCCAGCCTCGCCTCGGTGTAACGCGAGGCGGCAGGGCCATCATCAAGCGAACCGAAATTACCGTGGCCGTCAACCAACGGCAACCGCATGGCGAACGGCTGAGCCAAACGCACCATCGCCTCGTAGATCGCCGAATCACCGTGCGGGTGAAGCTTACCCATCACCTCACCGACCACGCGGGCGGATTTCATATACGGCCGATCCGGCGTAAGATTCATCTGCCCCATTTGGTAGATGATGCGCCGCTGCACGGGCTTCAACCCGTCACGGGCATCAGGCAGCGCACGCGCGTAAATCACCGAATAGGCGTATTCAAGGAAGGACTTGCTCATCTCGTCCTTCAACGGCGTTTCGACGATGTTCTCCTTGACCGACCGCGGATCATACGATGGGCGTGCCGGCTTGCGGTGTGATGCCATGTGCTCTCCTTCACAGATAACCGGTCTATTCTACCGTCAAGCCCACCCAGCGTGCCGTTTTCGCGCAGCGGTGCTTCAATGGGGCGTATGAGTATCGACGTTCCAGACCATGAAGCATTGCTACGACTCACCACCCCTGCAACCTACGGTGACGGGACGGCTAGCCGGGGCGGGGCGCTTCACCTGTCTTCGGTGCTCCCTGCGATATCCGACGCCATCGGCAGCCCCGTCAGCACCCGCATCCATGCCAATCCTGCCGCAGTACGCGAAGCGTTGGGCATGCCCACAGCCTCAAGCGTCATCGTCGTCCTCGTAGACGGCTTGGGCTACTGGAATATCGCTTCGCGTATCGGACACGCACCATACTTGCGTTCGCTGCTTTCCGACAGCGTGAACCAGCGTCCGATCAGCACGTGCACACCTTCGACCACGGTCGCCGCCATGGCGACGTTCGGCACCGGCACATGCCCGGGATTGACCGGCATGACCGGGTACACGCAACGCAATCCACATACCGGGCAGCTCTGCCAGCTCATCCAGTTCCGCGACGCACCCGAGCCTGAGGATGTGCAACGCATGCCTACCGTGTTCGATACTCTGACCGGACGCGGCGTGCGCGTCACAAGCGTGGGCCTGCCGAAATTCGCGAATTCACCGTTGACTCGTGCAGCATTGCGCGGCAGCGATTATCACGGCAATCTCAGCCCGACCGGACGCATACGGCTGGCTTGTGAAGCGGCGCGAGAGCCGGGATTGACCTATCTGTATATCCGGGATACCGATAAAGTCGGCCACGCCTACGGTTGGGATTCCGACCGTTGGGTCGGCGCGTTCGAAGGCGTTGACGCCCAACTGCATATGATTCGCCGGCGTGCGCCGCGTGGCACGCTGATTGTGATCACGGCGGACCATGGCATGATTCAAGCGGATCCGGACCAGCGAATCGATGTCGCCGGACATCCCGAGCTTGCCCAAGGCGTGCACATGGTCGGGGGAGAGCCTCGGGCGCCGATGCTGTATACCGATGACGACGCCGATCCCGAACAAGTCGCCCAACGCTGGCAGGAAGCGCTCGGCGACCTCGCCCAAGTGCGTACCCGTGCGCAAGCCGCCAACGCCGGAATGTTCGGCCAGATCGACGAACGCGTCATCCCGATGTTGGGGGATGTCATCGTTCATGCCGCGCAGCGCGTGACCATCGTGGATTCGCGGACTCAAAACGACAAGGCGACACGCCTGCCGAGCGTGCACGGGTCATTGAGCATGGCGGAGATGGATATCCCGCTCATCATGGATATGGCCTGAATCCGCTTACGACGCCTGATACGGAGCTATGCGCCGTTGGCATCCGCGATCAGTCACCGAACAGGATCTCATCCCAGCTTGGCATTTTGCGTCCGCGCCCGTGGGCACGCTTGGACGCGTGCGGGGAATGATCGTCCGATGAGGAGTCCTGAGGATGTTCGGTATCGGCGGACAGGTCCGCATGCGATGCTGTCGGCGTGTCGGCGGGAGCGACGGTGTGTTCCGGCTTGGTGGGCAGAGGAGGAGTCTGCTGGTGTGTCGCATTCTTTCCGGCTGCTGGCTGTTCTTCGGCCTGCTTGCCGCTCGCCGCTGCCGTGGGACGGGCTGAAGGCGAAACCGGTATCGCCGGGCTGGTGTCGCCGGACGTGTGCCGCGGCTGCCCGGCAGTCGCCGGCTGGATGGGTGTGGAAGGTGCGGACCCGCGGTCGCCCCGCTGCGGCGCATCCGAAGCCGTATCGGTCTCCTGTGGCTCACGCCATGCGGAAACCGCGCGTTCAATCCGCGCCGACCTGACGGAATCGCCTGGAATATTCAAGGAAATCGGGAAGTTCGGGCCGTCTTCTTTCGTGTCATCCGCGCGATTCTCACCGATAAGCTTCTTCGCCGTGGCGTCCAGGCATGCGACCGCGTTATCGCGCATATTCCATGACCACGACGCGGTGACGTGGCGGCCTGCTGATTCAAAACGCGCCGTGATCTTCCAAGGTTCAAGCCCCCGGCGTGTCGCCTTCCATGATACGGATTCCATACCGATTCCGGCGGCGGCGAGCGTGCGTTCGATGAGCTCTGACATGGTGTGTACGCGCGAATCCTTGGGTGCGGGCAGCATGAAGAACTGTTCGATCGCGTATTGTTTCTCGGTTTCAACCCCACTGGAGAACCGTCGCACCAAGGTTTCGCTCAGCCCATACCGTTGCGCTACCTGTTCGGGTTCTGCGCCGGCGCGGATGAGCGCCTGAATCTGCGAGATTGGCAATCCCGGCGTCGGGACGGGCTGGACCTGCCGCACCTGCTCGCTTTTGACCTGTTTCGCTTCAAGGATGGCGTGTTCCAGCGTGTCGTCCACGGCTACGCTGAACAGCATGCCCCGTACGGCGAATACCAGTTCGCCATCGTGTCCGACATGGTCGAACTTGGCTTCCTGTATAGGATTCTCAGGCATGTATGCACCACTTTCCTCGTCGTTGGGAACATCTTCTACAGTACCCCGACGTCCGCATTCACTGTGTCGTATTTTACGATGTTTGAGAAACGTGTATCCTATGCGGGGTACAGGTCATGTATTCTATGGCGCGTAACACACTACTCATGAGGAGGATGCGATGGCCCAGGACTATGATTCCCCACGCAGCAAAGACGAGGATGAGGAGTCGCTCCAGGAGCTCGGCAAGAGCACCCAGAACACCACGAACGAAGACGATGACGAGAACGCCATCGCCGAAGATTACGAGCTTCCCGGTGCCGATCTGAGCAATGAGGATGCTTCGGTGACCGTTATCCCGATGCAGGGTGACGAGTTCATCTGCTCCGAATGCTTCCTGGTCAAGCACCGTAGCCAGTTGGCGTACACGACGGCAGACGGCGAGCCGGTGTGCAAGGAGTGCGCGGCCTGATGGCGGTCGACGAAGGATACGTCGAGCCGGAAAGCACTGAGGTACTGGTCAAGTACCTGCGTGAACCGTACCAGCAGACCTTGCGATACGCCCATGCCGGTGACGCTGGTGCCGATTTGACTGCCGCTGAGGATGTCACGCTTCGTCCGTTCGAACGGGTGTTGGTGCCCACCGGCATCGCCATCGCCCTGCCGGCAGGGTATGTCGGTTTGGTGCATCCACGTTCCGGTCTCGCGGTCAAGCAAGGTGTCACCGTGCTCAACGCCCCGGGGACAATCGACGCCGGGTATCGCGGCGAAATCAAAGTGCCGCTGATCAACCTCGACCCGGAGCATACCGTGGTATTCCATGCGGGAGACCGCATCGCGCAACTGGTTATCCAACGGTATGTCGAAGCGACATTCGTGCCGGCTGAAGTGTTGCCGGGATCGGATCGCGCGGAACGTGGATTCGGCTCGACAGGGGTGTCTCGCGTCTGAATGCGAGCGATGGTGGTACTATCCGTGATACAACGGGCATAAGGCGTCGGACACGGCCTACGCGCGTCAAGGGAGGTGGAGTGATGGATATCCAGGCATCGCATGAGGGCAAGGCTGCCAAGTCGCAGGAAACGTCCCCAGTGCACAGCGGTATCGATCGGACGCAGGTCGCATCACAGCAGGGCGGCCGCTGCGAGCAGGACGAGGAGTTCCAGTCCGCGCATATGCTCGGCTGTGAGATCAGCGAAGATCCGCTTGACCCGCTTCAGCCTATTCTGCGCATGTGCCAGTCCCACCATCCGGACGAGGACATGAGCATCCTCGAGCGTGCGTATCGTCGTGCGGTCGTCCAGCATTGCACGCAGCGGCGCAAATCCGGCGAGCCGTACATCATCCACCCGCTGTCTGTCGCGCAGATTCTCGCGGACTTGGGCATGGGGCCGGTCGTGGTGGCCGCCGGGCTGCTCCACGACACGGTCGAGGACACCGATTACACGCTCGCCCAATGTCGAGCCGAATTCGGAGATACCGTCACCGGGCTCGTGGACGGTGTCACCAAACTTTCGAAGATGGAGTACGGCGATTCCGCCCAGGCGGAGACCATCCGCAAGATGGTGGTCGCCATGAGCCGTGACGTGCGTGTACTCGTCGTCAAGCTCGCCGACCGCGTGCATAACGCCCGGACGTGGCGTTACGTCAAGCCGGCGAACGCGCAACGCAAGGCGCGTGAAACGCTGGACGTCTACGCGCCGCTCGCCAATAGGCTCGGCATGAACGCCATCAAAACCGAGCTTGAAGAGCTGAGCTTCAAGGTGCTCTACCCGAAGATCTACAACGAGATCGTCGTGCTTGTGGCCAGACGCGCCGGCCAGCGTGATGTCTACCTCAAGCAGATCATCGCCGAAATCAATGAGGATCTCGACGACTTGAACATCAAGGCGACCGTCACAGGACGCCCGAAGGATTATTTCTCCATCTACCAGAAGATGATCGTGCGCGGGCACGATTTCTCGAATATCTACGATTTGGTCGGCGTGCGCATCATCGTCGACACCATCCAGGACTGCTATGCGGCGCTCGGTGCCGTGCATGCGCGGTGGAATCCGGTTCCCGGTCGGTTCAAGGACTACATCGCCATGCCGAAACTCAACATGTACCAGAGCCTGCACACCACGGTGGTCGGCCCCGGCGGCAAGCCGGTCGAAATTCAGATCCGCACGTGGGACATGCACCGGCGGGCGGAATTCGGCATCGCCGCGCACTGGAAGTACAAGGCGAACGGCCAGGCGGGCCGCGCGCTGAGCGATCCGGACAAGGACGACCGCAAACGCGAGGGTGGCAAGGAGCTTGACGAGGCGGACAACCTCAAATGGATCCAGCAGCTGGCCGACTGGACCAGCGAGACGCCGGATTCCGATGAGTTCCTCGGCTCGCTCAAGGAAGATCTGGGTGCTTCCGAAGTCTACGTGTTCACTCCGAAAGGCAAGATCGTCTCCCTGCCGGCGGATGCCACGCCGGTTGATTTCGCGTATGCCGTGCACACCGAGGTTGGCCACCGCACCATGGGTGCCCGCGTCAACGGCAGGCTTGTTCCGCTTGACACGAAACTTGAAAGCGGCGACACGGTCGAAGTGCTCACCTCGAAGTCTGATACCGCCGGCCCGTCACGCGACTGGCTGAGCTTCGTGAAAAGCCCGAAGGCACGCAACAAGATCCGCCAATGGTTCAGCAAGGAACGCCGCACCGAGGCGATTGAGGAAGGCAAGGACGAGCTGACGCGCGCGATGCGCAAGCGCAACCTGCCGATTGCCACGTTGCTGACTCCGGAGGCGCTGATCGGTGTGGCCGAAGAGCTCAACTTCCCGAACCCCGACGCCGTGTATGCGGCGATCGGCAACGGCCAGGTCTCCACGCAGAACGTGATCGCCCGTCTCGTCAAGGACGCCGGCCCCGCCGAAGTCAACGAGGAGGTCGAGCAGGAGGTGCTGCCGCTGCGTCAGGTGGAACGTAGCAAGAAGCATTCGAATTCGATTGGCGTCTCCGTCAAGGGTGTGGACGACGTGTGGGTGAAGCTCGCACGCTGCTGCACGCCGGTGCCCGGCGACGACATCATCGGCTTCATCACACGCAATCAGGGCGTCTCCGTGCACCGCACCGACTGCCAGAACATGCTTGACTTGGAGAAGCACCAGCCCGAGCGTGTGATTCCGGTGGAATGGACCAGCACCAAGGGCCTGTTCATGGTCAAGATTCAGGTCGAGGCGCTGGACCGCCCGCACCTGCTGTCCGACGTGACGCGTGTGCTGTCCGACCATGGGGTCAACATCATCTCCGGGTCGATCTCCACGGGGTCCGACCGCGTGGCAACCAGCCAGTTCTCCTTCGAGATGGCTGAGCCGCAGCACCTCAATACGCTGCTGGCAGCCGTGCGCAAGATTGACGGCGTCTTCGACGTCTACCGCATCACCGGCGCGAAGGATTCCGCCGAACCGCGTCTGCGCCGCATGCAGGAGTGATTCGGCGGCGGCACGGCATATGTGGCCGTCGGCGATCGGTGCCTTACAGCGTTTCTGGCGTTTCGACACGCCATACTGGAACGATGCGCCGAAATGACACGCCCTGTGATTTCCCTCACGTCCCATCGCTGATGATGTACTGTGAACATCATCAGCGATGCGTGGGTGCTCTCCGCACGATTGCGGTGCAGAGGTGCCGGTGCAATGCATATGAGGGGAGGGAACCGTCATGACAACGATGCCCCGTGTCAGGCGTAGCGCAGCCCGAAGAACACTCAAGCCTGCATGCATCCGATGACGTCACCGCGCATGACACGAAGATGCTGTGTGAACGGCATGCCCGTGCGGAATAACGCCCCGGCAAGGCCTGAGGATAGTGAAGCCCCCGCCGGATCCGGCGGGGGCTTCACTGGTTGCGCGTCACACGCGTTGGTGCGTGTTGATACGCGAGCGAACGATTAGGTTTACTTCACGACTTCCACTGACGTGATGCCGACCGGCTCCAGCGGGGCGTCGGAACGGTCCGTTGCCACGGCGTCGAGCTTGTCGACGACCGCCTTGGACGCGTCATCGGCGACCTCGCCGAAAATGGTGTGATGCCCGTTGAGCCACGGCGTCGGGACCGTGGTGATGAAGAACTGCGAACCGTTGGTGCCGTGCGGCTGGCCGTCGCGGCCGCGACGCAGACCGGCGTTCGCCATGGCCAGCAGATACGGGCGGTCGAAGACCAGATCGGGGACGATCTCATCATCGAACTCGTAGCCCGGGCCGCCGGTGCCGTTGCCGATCGGGCAGCCGCCCTGGATCATGAAATCCTTGATGATGCGGTGGAAGGTCAGCCCGTCGTAGAACGGGTCATGCTTCTCCTCGCCGGTGAAGGGGTCGCGCCACGCCTGCTCGCCGGTGGCGAGACCGAGGAAGTTCGCCACGGTGTTCGGAGTCTGGTCGTCGAAAAGATTGAGGGTGATATCGCCCTCGGTGGTATGCATGATAACTGTGGTCATACCTCCATCGTCTCATAGCGAGGGGACGGGTGTTGCTGTTTGATTGCGGGGAATGACACAGAGGGCCCGTGGACTGGCTGCGGTCGATAGCCGGGGCCCGAGCTACAACGTGGAACGTCATACGAATTGGCTCACTATGATCAGCGCACCGGCAGCGACAACCATGAGTGGCTCCTGCTCTATATGCTGATGCCCCTATACATTGTCAAGCGTTTGGGCCCGTTGTTTGAGTTCGGGCAGGTTTCGTGCTCCGCGTTCGATTTCGCTGATGCGGTTCGACGGCACGGTCGGCGACTCGTACGACAACGCCATGGTCGAATCCGTCGACGGCGCATATAAGACCGAGCTGGTGCGACGTAAGACAGTCTTACTATATGGGTGAGCATCAGCCCGTTTTACATGTCGCTGAGGTAAAATACGGAAATTAGCGATTAAGCTTTTCAGTGTCTTTAGTGACTTTGCTGGGGGGAAGGATGGCACGCTCGTCAAAGTAGGCGATGGGGTTCTTGGAGTCGTTGCGTTCGAGGATTTTGCCGATCCAATTGTCGTACTCGCCGTGAATCGGCTTGCCGATAAAGCCCATGCGCATATCATCGCGCTTGATGATGCCGTTGATCTTGGCGACGCACGCCACCACGTTGTCGGGGGTCAGGATGATGCCTAGATCACAGCGTACCGCACGGCCGGGTTCGAGCCGCCACCAGCTGTTGCCGGAGCGCCAGATTTCCTCGAAGTCGCCTTCCATCTTGGGATCCCATCCCACCAGATGCCGAGTGCCGCCCTCTGGCAGGTCCTCGGCCCAGCCAAGTTTCCTGCGGGGGCCAAGTTTCATCGTCACAATTTCAGTCATGCCCCATATCCTACAACCTTGTGTACCTGCCATCTTGAATGAAAGATATATGAAGACCATCCCATGCAATTACCTCATTATTCAGGGGAGGATTGTCTCTAGCGATGCAGAGGGGGGCGTTTGTTCACTTTCCTAGAAACAGACGCCCCTCTACGGCACATTCTGCTAATTAGCAGAATAAAGATTTCTGCCTCACTCACTCAACGGGATTGTCGCTATTACGCTCTGCGACAGAGTTGTATCCATGTGGATGCTCATCTTCGCTATGGTATACAGAACTGAGAGTGTCCATCCACCAATGCTCCCGATTAATGATGTCTTTCGGCAAAGCGCGCATATCAAAGATTTCTAGAATCGAGTATTGGAAGTTGTCCACGATATATTTGGCACCCAGCTCCTTGAGACGCTTGTTGCCACCAGAATGATCACCATAGGCATACTCCGACCAACGGGACAATAATCCTTGCTCTGCACCCTTATGTGAGTAGGCAGAACCAACGTAATGCCATCCAGTACGACGGTCGGTTTGCAGGTAAACAGCTTGGACGTTGCCCAGAGCGGTTTTCCATGTATCGTTTCTCACTGCGGCAACTAGCTGCCGATGAGTGAGACGCACGTTTTCAAAACCGGGGAAGGGAAGCGAGGAAATTGGAGACTGCGATAAGTGGTCTAGGGTCATGGTTTCCAAGAAACGATTCCGCAACTTATCGTTGCCCATATCGTTCATAAGTTGAGTGGGTCCTTTGCTTTTCTTGTAATACACCACAGCGCGAGCGTCCAACGGGGCATACTGCGGTATTTCTCGGTAGTCGTACGCGACAGTGCCGTCTTCTTTCTGATATTCGCCAAGGACTTCAAAAGCACCTATGAACAGCCATTTCGTCTGGTCTTCCTGGTGAAGTTGGATGAACTGCAGAACTTTCTTCTTCTTGAAAGCTCCCTTCACCTGCTGCCCAGGCCATTGCTTGATAAATACCCACTCCATCAGCTCATCATGCGATGAGTAGTAGGCATCAAGTACATCAAACCAAGCAGGCTTGTTGCCGTTCAACCTGATAGTGAAATCTTTCAGTTGTTCGTTGTCCAATCCAATCAAATCAAGGAACCGAATCGGCGTGTTTGGTGTATCCATCGTTTCTTCCTGCATCATCTGAGTGTCCTTTCCGGTAGTCAATTCTTTTTGGCGGTTTCGTGCGCCGCCGTCTCTCCTTCGGGCTTTGCGAGGATGACGGTGATTTCTGTGTCTTTTTGTTGCGAGTCCAGTGACAGACCCCAGATGATAGAGGCATCGTCTTGGATCGCTTCCCGCACGATTGTGACCAATGAGGTGACTTCAGCCAGACCAATATTGGCGGGAGCCTCAATGCTGATCAGCGCTCCGTCGCAGCATGATGGCTCGATGCCTTGCGCTGCGAGCTGGTCTGAAAACGCCTTGCCCGGATCATCTCCGGCATTGAACCATATGATGCGTATGGCCTCGGATGCACAGATGGAAGTGACGTCCGAAAGGTCAATGGGAATATATCTGTTTGAGTCAGTAAGCGATGTGATGATTTCCGCGGTCTGCTTCAGTGCGGTCTCGTCACTGACTCCGGGAGACGGGATAAGGCGGATGGCCGGAGTTGCCTCGACGGTAGAAAGAGGAGTCGTGAAAATGGTCAGCTCCGTCTTGCCATCCTCATTGCGAAACGCGACGATTGAGCGGTCGACATCGATGTCAGAGGTAAGCATTGCTGGTCCTTTCTGTTTTGTCTATTTTCAGTATGTAGAGGGTGAAGTTATTCTCGATCGAAGCCGTCGTCCTGGGGATTCGCGCATGGCGGCTGCGTCGCATAGGAGTGCACGCGTTCATTGAGTCGCTCACATCCTAATTCCATGGTCTTGAACCATGTGTCGTCTATGGTGAAGCCGTCATCTCCGAACAGCGTCAACCGGTATCCGGGGAAGGCTCCCAGTGATTCCCTCAGCCATAGCAAGGATCGTTTGGCGGTTAGGAGACGAATCGCCAGGTCAGGAGGTAATGGATTTTCATGGGAGGATTCCGACCGGTGACAAAGAGAGTCGCAACGATTGTTGGAATCGTCATGTTTCTCTCCGTTATCGAAAATCAGCCATAATAGATCGACGGCATCCCAAATCCTCTGATACGCCTCGCATTCGAAGAAGTCGGCATCGACCTCGTCATCTTCGTCAAACACTCGCGTTTTTCCGGAATCGGTGCGCTCAACGGAAAACCATGAGACCCGAAACCCCCGGCCGTCACGTTTCTCACGCTCCGGACGTAGTTCCAGCAGGTCCCGTACGTCAAATGCGGTGGAGTCGAACGGGCTGGTACCGGCATCCACGCGCCATCCGTCCCAAGCCAGATCAGACAGCCAATCGCATACAATTTGCGTCAGCTTATCGTTCTGGCTATCCAGCCACCTGTCGGGCTGCGGAAGATGACTGGGTGTGCGATTGCATGGGTCAATTACCAGATGCCTGCAACAGAGAAATAACGTCACCATCGCCAGTCCTCCTTCTTTGTATCAAAGTAACTTACACATAAGATACCACATAAGCATGTATGCTTGTAACATCGTTTCATAGAAAGAAACCAAATGAACCACACTGTCACTCGGCACAGGGACGGCAATGCATCGGCTGACGTACATGGTGGGGAAGGCCCATGGGGCCCTGAACCGATATATCCAGCGATGCTGCGGGTCATGGGGCTGGCGAGCCAAGCGGCACATCGATCCGGCAGACGGAAACTGCACGCCCAGCGGATTCAAGGAATACGATAAACGCACCAATGGTTTCGCCCTAACAATCTTCGCGGTCATCTCTGGTTGGGCATTGATTGATTCGAGAGCCTGCAACTGGACATCGTGCACTACGCAGCCGTGAGTGGACTGCCATCCGCCATCTTCTGTCCTCGATTATCCCGGCTACGAAATCGAAGTGTGCCTCATGTCGGGAGGCCAACGTGCCGATGAAACCCTTCTCTGACAGTCTCGATAAGGGTGAAAGGGGATCATTCTGCCTGCTTTTGCGATCATATGCCGTTGTATGTCAATTCAGAACGATTACTCTGGTATCCGTTATGGATGACTGCCGCAGGCTGAAAAGAACCGTCGGCCTGGAACTCATAGCTCTGCATTGCATCGACGCCATCGTCGACAATTCAGGCTGCGAATGAGGCATGGCGCTGGGAAAACTAGCATCATTCGCTAACGAGATCGACGCCGTCGTTATTGTGACATCCGCAATGAACAGGGGCGGGTACGCATAGACGGCAGAAGACCTCTGGTTCCTCCTTCCCAAGAATTCGGACACTGTATGATGCCAGCATGCGGACACCGTTCTCATGGCGTACGGCCTCGGATTGTGCAACGAAAGACAGATCCGGACGGAATCGAACTTATCCTCGCCAAACACCCAAGGCTTTCGCTGTGCGCATTCAATCTCAAACTCAAGCCGGAATGCTCAAAATTCACAGATCAATGGCAGAGCTACAAAGACATAGATTGCCGGAAGAACCGAAAAATCAAGTTTTGCATTCAGCGGTGAAAATGCATGACGTGCACCATATCCGCTATCGCTCCGGGAGTCGACAAACGTCTGGAGTCGCAGTCGACGGTGTTCCCGGATTATTTTCGGGTGCCTGTAGATGCCTCGTGGAAAACGAGGCTGATCGGCAGGTTTCCCGAACATTGAAAACCTTGGAATAAAGCCAAAACGACCACATGCGATTATCATCAGAGGTGCGCATGATAACTGTGGTCATGTCTTCATCGTCTCATAGCAGGGGCGGGGGAGACCCGTGATGTTCCTCACGCTGGGAGGTCGGCGCTTGCCGTCACAGGATGCCGAAATGCTGCAAGGCGTGCAGAATGCCGTCATGATCCACGTCATCGGTCACATAATCCGCCGACCGTTTCGCATCATCGGTCGCGTTGCCCATCGCCACGCCGAGCCCCGCGTAGGCGAGCATGGTCGCGTCGTTGCCGCCGTCACCGAATGCGATCGTCTGCTCACGGGTGAAACCGTAATGGTCGCAGAAGCGTTGGATGCCGCGTGGTTTGCCGCCATCCGCCGGAATCAGATCCGTGAACGAGGGGTGCCAACGGACCCCGGTCGTATGCCGGCAGAGCGCCGTCAGTTCGCGCTCGGCTTCAGGAGTGATATACGGGCTGATCTGGTAGGTGACGTGCGTCGCGAGTCTCGTATGCGGGTCGTCGACGAATACCTCGGGCGCGGTTTTGCCCAGCTGACGCCATGTTTCGCGCATGGTATCGGTAATCTGGTTGAAATACACGTAGTCACGCTCGCAGAAATTCGCGACCACGTCCGGGTGCGCGTCCAGCCAGGCCACGATGGTGCGGATATCGTCCGGGTCGAGCGACTCACTCTCGTGATATCCCGAGTCATCGAAGCAATACTGGCCGTTGAGCGCGACGATGCCGTCGAAATGCACCGGGATCGTATCCAGCACGACCTGCATATGCGAAGGGGCACGCCCAGAGCAGATGAACACGCGGATGCCGCGATGCTGAAGCGCATGCAACGCGTCGATGGTCGACTGTGGCACGATATGCGTGACGAAACTGGTCAGCGTGCCGTCGATGTCGAAGAATGCGGCTTTCATACGCGCCGCCGCCTCGGAGGATAGTTGGAAAGTCATGTCGGTGTCGCTCCTTGTCACTGTACGCCACCAGTGTACGCGTGCCACCCGCCCGCGCATGGGACGCCCGAAACGGGGGAGAGCGCTGCTTCGCTGTTCAGGAAGCGTCTGGTCGCACACCAAGAAAAACCTTGAATCCTTGCGGTTTCGTCGCACGCTATAACGAACACGAATAAGGCAATTCGCATAAAACCGGCTGAACAGCGCCAAACGGCGGCTATGGTGTTGGATACAGCAAGCCGAAAGAATCCGGCGGCGCGTGAATCGCGGTGCACCGCATCGCACAAGAGAGAGGAAACAACCATGGCACAAGCGTCTTCCGAGCACAACCAGCCGACAGCGCCGCTGTCCGATCCGCAGGAGCCGGTCCGCGTCAACCACACCGGCCGCAATATCGTCATCGCCGTCATCGTCATCGCGCTTATCGCGGTCGCGGTGTTCTTCGGCGTCCGTGCGGCCAAGGGCGGCAGTGATTCCGCAGCCAAGGGCTCCAAGTCCAACCCGGTGAAGATCGGCGTGGTCGGCGCGACCGACCCGCAGTGGGTGGAATTCCAGAAGGAAGCCGAAGCCGCCGGCATCTACGTGAAAATCATTGATTTCCAGGACTACACGTCAGAGAACCCGGCGCTTGATTCCGGCGATCTTGACCTCAACGAGTTCCAGCACCTGCTGTACCTGGCGAACTACAACGTGAAGAACAACAAGGACCTGCAGCCGATCGGCGGCACCGCGATCTTCCCGCTGGGCGTCTACTCCACCAAAGTCAAGAGCATCGACGACATCCAGGCCGGGCAGACGGTCGCCATCCCGAACGACGAAACCAACCAGGCGCGCGCCATCGGCGTACTCAAGTCCGCAGGGCTGGTGACGCTCAAGGGCAAGTGGACCGCATTCGCCACCCCGAACGACATCGACACCGCCAAATCCAAGGTGAAGGTCACCCCGCTGAAGGCCGAGCAGGTCGCCAACTCGCTCAAGGACCCGCAGGTCGTCGCCGGTGTGATCAACAACGACTACGTCGCGGACGCAGGGCTCAAAGCCAAGGACGCCATCTACCAGGATGACGCCGAAAGCGAGGAGGCCCGCCCGTACATCAACGCCTTCGTCGCCCGCAAGGCGGATGTGAACAACGAGACCTACCTTAAGCTCGTCAAGATCGCCCAGTCCAAGAAGGTGTTCGACAAGCTCAACGCCCAGTCCGACGGCACCGCCGTCTCGGCGAGCAAGTTCACCGCCAAGCAGTTGCAAAGCTACCTGGCGACCATCGAGAAGGAAGCCAAGGCGCAGCAGTGACTTCGCCGATGGCATAATCACGGCTATCCTGATGTCGCAGGCCCGGTTCCAGGCGAGAGTCTGGGGCCGGGCCTTCGACGGTGGAAGGCGCAAACATGGAAGGCAGATCAGGGAGGTAACGATGGCAGAAGCGGTCATCACCTTCGACCACGTGGTCAAGGAGTACCGTCGCCGCGGGGGCGGCGGACAAGAGCATGGGACGACCCGTGCGGTGGACGATGTCAGTCTTGACATCAACGCCGGGGACATCTACGGCATCATCGGATATTCGGGGGCCGGCAAATCGACGCTCGTGCGCATGATCAACGCGCTGGAACGCCCCACATCAGGGTCGGTCACCGTGCTCGGCACGCGTGTGGACCAGTTGAGTGAATCGAAACTGCGGCCGATCAGGCAGAAAATCGGCATGATTTTCCAGCAGTTCAACCTGTTTTCCACCAAGACGGTCGCGCAGAACATCGCCTACCCGCTGCAACTGGACCATTGGCGCAAGGATTACCAGGACAAGCGCGTAGATGAGCTGCTCGATTTTGTGGGGCTGCGTGAGCATAAGGACAAGTACCCCTCCCAGCTGTCCGGCGGGCAGAAGCAGCGTGTGGGCATCGCACGGGCGCTCGCCACGAATCCGAAAATCCTGCTAGCCGATGAAGCGACAAGTGCGCTCGACCCCGAAACCACGGCGGAAGTGCTCGCCTTGCTCAAACGCGTCAACGAGCAGCTTGGTGTCACCATTGTGCTGATCACCCACCAGATGAACGTCGTCCAACAGATTGCCAACAAGGTGGCGGTTATGAGTGCAGGCAAAATCGTGGAGCGCGGTGACGTGTACGACGTGTTCGCCGCCCCGCAGCGCAGTGTGACCCGCCGGTTCATCGCCACCGCATTGTCCGGGCTGCCGGATGCCCCGCGTGTCGCGAAACTGCATGAGGAATGGGACGGAAGGCTCGTCAGCGTGCTGGTGCGGCAGAAGGATATCCCAGCCGCCGACGGACGCCCCGCGGTCAAGGCATCGGGGCAGAACATTTCCGACCTCATCGCTCAATACGGCATCCACAGCGGGCTGGTCTACGGCGGCATGGACACGGTGGGCGGTTCGGCGGTCGGTGCGATCACCTACGTGTTCGACGACTCGAACCCGCGGTTCGGCGAGTTCCTTGAAGCGCTGCGTCGGGACAGTGATGTCATTGATTTCGGTACCGCAAGCCACCCCGTCGAATACGATGTGGCGGTCGCTGCGAATGAAGGAGAGACACGATGAACGCATGGACGATTGACGCGGCAACGAGTCTTGCCGGCAAATCCGATTGGACGGTCTTGAAGCCGCTCTTGTTGCAATCGGTGGCACAAACACTGGAGATGGTGCTGGTCACTCTGCTGATCGGCGGGTTCCTGGGGCTTGTACTTGGGGTGATTCTCTATGGCACGCGTCCGGGCAACCTGTTCGAGAATACCGTGGTGTATCACATCCTGGACGTGATTGTGAACATCATCCGGCCGATCCCGTTCATCATCTTCCTCGCCGCGATGCAGCCGCTGACCATCAAGGTGGTCGGCACGTCCATCGGCACGGCCGCCGCCATCTTCCCGATGGTGGTCATGTGTACCTTCGCCACGTCACGGCTGGTCGAACAGAACCTTGTGCCCGTAGATCCCGGCGTCATCGAAGCGGCGCGGGCCATGGGCGCCTCGAAATTCACCATCATCCGCACGGTGCTCATTCCCGAGGCGCTGGGGCCCCTGATCCTCGCGTACGCCTTCCTGTTCATCGGCGTGCTCGACATGTCCGCGATGGCCGGGTATATCGGAGGCGGCGGTCTGGGCAATTTCGCCATCGCCTACGGTTACCAGAAGTTCGACCAGACGGTCACCTGGTCTGCGGTGGTCATCATGATTGTCTTGGTACAGGTCGTGCAGGCGATCGCCAACGCGCTCGCCAAGCACGTGCTCAAACGGCAGCGGTGAGTAATACCGACACAGGGGAGGAACAACATGGCAGAACACATCGAACTCACTGACGATCTGATCGCGACCAGACGCCATCTGCATGAGACACCGGAACTGAGTTTCAAGGAAGTGAACACCACCGCATTCCTGGCGGACAAACTGCGCTCACTCGGCGTGGAAGTGCTTGACACCCCGTTGAAGACGGGTGTCATCGGCCTGATTCAAGGAGACCATGATGGTCCTCGTGTCGGCTTGCGTGCCGACATCGACGGCCTGCCGGTCACCGAGGAAAGCGGCTTGGATTTCGCTTCGCACAATACCGGCGTGATGCACGCCTGCGGGCATGACATCCATATGACCAGCCTGCTCGGTGCGGTCGAATGGTTCGCCTCCCACCGCGACCGGATCAACGGCAGCCTGAAAATCGTGTTCCAACCCGCTGAGGAGACCGGACGCGGCGCGAAATCCGTCGTCGATGCCGGTGTGGTGGACGATCTCGACGCGATGATCGGCACGCATAACAACCCGGACTATACGCCGGGCCAGCTGGCGGTCGGTGTCGAGCCGATGATGGCCGGATGCGTGAAATTCTATGTCGACCTGCACGCCGAAGGCACGCACGCCGGATACCCGCATCTGGGCACAGGCCCGCTGGAAGCGATGGCGTCGATGATCCTGTCCATACAGACCATTGTCAGCCGCAATGCGACGCCGTTCCACCCGCTGGTCGTCTCCGTGACGGAAGTCCACGGCGGCGACGTGTGGAATGTCGTACCTGCCGAAGCCGGATTCCTCGGCACCATCCGCTACTTCTACAAGGAAGACTCCCAGCTTGCCGAACGCCGCATGCGGGCGATTGTGGAATCCACCGCCGCCGCCTACGGCATCCGTGCCGATTTCCGCTGGGATGACTTTCAGGACCCGCTGGTCTCCGACCCCGACTTGGCGAAGACCGTTGCCGCAGACGTGCCTGACTACGCCGACCTGCAACCGATCCACCCGTCCATGGCGGGGGAGGACTTCGTCGAATTCGGCAAGGTGTGCCCTATCGTGTTTGCGTTCGTCGGCTCCAACGGCGGCCCGGGGCATCACGGCCTGCACAGCCCCAAGTTCATCGCCAAAGACGCCGCCGTCAAGACGGGCGCCGAATTCTATATCAACGCCGCGTTGCGCGTGCTTGACGAAGTCAGGTCGTGACAAGCAGGACATCGTATTGTGCCATACCCTCATTATGCTGGGGGTATGGCACAGATTCGCATAGCACTCGCTCAGATCGACACCTGCGTCGGCGACCTTGAAGGCAACGCCGAGAAGACGTTGGAGTACGCGCACCGCGCGGCACGACAGCATGCCCAGGTGGTCGTGTTCCCGGAGATGACCTTGACCGGATACCCGATCGAGGATTTGGCGCTCAGACGCACCTTCCGCAAAGCCGCGTGGGACAAGGCGAACTGGCTGGCCACCGAGCTTGAGGCCGACGGGTTGGGGGATCTGTATGTCGTCGTCGGCACGGTCGGTACTGACCACGCTTCCGACAAGCCACGCAACCGTCTGGTCGTGCTGCATGACGGGGTCGTCTGGGCGGGCTACGACAAGCATTTCCTGCCCAATTACGGGGTGTTCGACGAATTCCGTATTTTCTCGGCGGGTGACCACTCTACCATCGTTGAAGTTGACGGTGTCCGGCTCGGATTCGCCATTTGCGAAGACATCTGGCAGGACGGCGGCCCGGTCGCCGAGCTTGCCGGCCGCGGCATCGACGTGCTGGTCACCATGAACGGTTCGCCTTACGAGGAGGGCAAAACACACACACGTTTCGACTTGGCCGTCAAACGTGCGCAGGAAGTCGCCGCTCCCGTAGTCTATGTCAATCAGGTCGGAGGGCAGGATGATCTCGTCTTCGACGGTGGCAGTTTCACGGTTGATGCCGACGGTACGCTCCTGCAACGCTCGCCCATGTTCATTGAGCACTTGGGATTGTTCGATTTCGATACCGAAACCGCACGTCAGCTCGTCACGGATATCGCCCCGGCCCCTGATCCGGATGAGGAAGTCTACACGGCGTGTGTGCTCGGCCTGAAAGACTACATGCGTAAGAACCACTTCCACGGCGTATGCCTTGGCCTGTCCGGCGGCATTGATTCCGCACTGGTGGCCGCCATGGCTGCGGACGCCTGCGGCGGGTCGAATGTCTGGGGCATCTCCATGCCCAGCATGTACTCCTCTGACGGTTCGAAGGACGACGCTGCCGATCTCGCCGCCAATATCGGCGCCCACTATGACATCCAGCCCATCGAGCCGCTGTTCGTCGCCTATCAGAACCAGTTGAAACTGGACGGCGTCGCCGCTGAAAACCTTCAGGCGCGTATCCGCGGCGTCATCGTCATGGCGTACTCCAATTCGAAGGGCGTACTCGCGCTCGCCACGGGCAACAAGTCCGAGCTCGCCTGCGGGTATTCAACCATCTACGGCGACGCCGTCGGCGGGTACGCACCAATCAAAGACCTGCTCAAGACCCGCGTATGGGAACTTGCCCGTTGGCGCAACAAGGCCGCCGAACAAGGCATGGGTGTCGGCGGCTTGCATATCGTCGGCAACGAATCAGGGGAGCACGGCAAGCCCGTCCCGAACGGCGTCATCATCCCGGTCAATTCCATCACCAAGGCTCCGAGTGCGGAGCTGCGGCCGGGGCAGAAGGACTCTGATTCGCTGCCTGAATACGCGCTGCTCGACCAAGTGCTTGCCGCATACATCGAGCATGCGCATGGCCGTGCCGATTTGCTGGCCGACGGATTCGACGAGAACACTGTTGACACGGTGATGCGTTTGGTTGACCGCGCCGAGTGGAAGCGTCGCCAGTACCCGCTCGGACCGAAAGTCACGGCGCTCGCCTTCGGACGCGATCGTCGACTGCCGGTCACGAACGCGTTCCGCGAGTAGGATTACTGTGGACTGGAGGATGCCATATGACTGATAAACAGTGGTACTTCAACAGAGTGACCGGACAACCCGAATACGGCATGATCTCACCGGATTCGCAACGTATGGGGCCGTACAAGACCCGACAGGACGCGCTTGACGCGTGGAAGATCGTCAAGGAACGCAACGCCACGTGGAACGAGCAGGACCGTCAGTGGAATCGATGGGGTAAATAGCGCTGGTCCCTGCTTCTGCCGACGTTGAGTGCCGCTCGGCGTCGGCAGAAGCAGGGACCAGCGCACCGATGCAACCGATTGTGATATAAGTCACGTCTGATACCGACTTGCCGCCGGTCCGGTGGCACTACAATAATGGGTAAACGCAACGTAACGGTGCGTTGCGCAACTGACACCAAGGAGTGGATATGACAGCAGTTGACCAGACCGCGCTCTCCCAGGAGGAACTTGAAGCCAAGGCATGGGACGGCTTCAACGGCGGGCATTGGCAGCAGGATATCGATGTTCGCGACTTCATTCAGAAGAATTACACGCCGTACGAAGGCGATGAGTCCTTCTTGGCCGATGCTACTGACAAGACCAAGCACATGTGGAAGTATCTCGACGACAACTATCTCGCCGTCGAGCGCCGCCAGCGTGTGTATGACGTGGATACCCACACCCCGGCCGATATCGACGCGTTCCCGGCCGGCTACATCGAGAGTCCGGAAGTCGACAATGTCGTGGTCGGTCTGCAGACCGATGAACCCTGCAAGCGCGCGATGATGCCGAACGGCGGCTGGCGCATGGTCGAGCAGGCCATTCTGGAAGCCGGCAAGGACCCCGATCCGGAAGTCAAGAAGATTTTCACCAAGTATCGCAAGACCCACAATGACGGCGTGTTCGGCGTGTACACCAAGAACATCAAGATCGCCCGCCATAACAAGATCCTCACCGGTCTGCCGGATGCCTACGGCCGCGGCCGCATCATCGGCGACTACCGCCGTGTGGCCCTGTACGGTGTGAACACGCTGATCAAGCTCAAGCAGCGCGACAAGGATTCCGTGCCGTACCGCAACGATTTCACCGAGCCGGAGATCGAGCACTGGATTCGCTTCCGCGAAGAGCATGACGACCAGATCAAGGCACTGAAGAAGCTCATCAACCTCGGCAACGAGTACGGCCTCGACCTGTCCCGCCCGGCGCAGACCGCGCAGGAAGCCGTCCAGTGGACGTACATGGGCTATCTCGCCGCCGTCAAGAGCCAGGATGGCGCTGCCATGAGCTTCGGCCGCAACTCCGCGTTCTTCGACATCTACATCGAGCGCGACCTGAAGTCCGGCAAGCTCGACGAGCAGGGCGCCCAAGAGCTGATCGACCAGATCGTCATGAAGCTGCGCATCGTGCGCTTCCTGCGCACCAAGGCCTACGACCAGATCTTCTCCGGCGACCCGTACTGGGCGACTTGGTCGGATGCCGGCTTCGGCGATGACGGCCGTTGCATGGTCACCAAGACCTCCTTCCGCCTGCTCAACACGCTGACGCTCGAGCATTTGGGACCGGGTCCTGAGCCGAACATCACGATTTTCTGGGATCCGAAGCTTCCTGAAGCCTACAAGCGTTTCTGCGCCCGCATCTCCATCGACACTTCGGCCATCCAGTATGAGTCCGACAAGGAGATTCGCTCCCATTGGGGTGACGACGCCGCCATCGCATGCTGCGTGTCCCCGATGCGTGTCGGCAAGCAGATGCAGTTCTTCGCCGCCCGCGTCAACTCCGCCAAGGCACTGCTGTACGCCATCAACGGCGGCCGCGACGAGATGACCGGCATGCAGGTCATCGAAAAGGGCGTCATCGACCCGATCAAGCCTGAGGCCGACGGCACGCTCGACTTCGAAAAGGTCAAGGCCAACTATGAGAAGGCTCTTGAATGGCTGTCCGAGACTTATGTCGAAGCGCTGAACATCATCCATTACATGCATGACAAGTACGCGTACGAGGCCATCGAGATGGCGTTGCATGACAAGGAGGTGTACCGCACCTTGGGTTGCGGCATGTCCGGCCTGTCGATTGCCGCTGACTCGCTGTCCGCGCTCAAGTACGCCAAGGTGTACCCGGTCTACAACAAGGACGCGAAGGACACTCCGGGCCATGAGCAGGAGTACGTCGAAGGCGCCGACGACGATCTGGTGGTCGGCTACCGCACCGAAGGCGAGTTCCCGATTTACGGCAACGACGATGATCGCGCCGATGACCTTGCCAAGTGGGTGGTTTCCACGGTCATGGGCCAGGTCAAGCGTCTGCCGGTTTACCGCGGCGCCGTTCCGACCCAGTCGATTCTGACCATCACCTCCAATGTGGAGTACGGCAAGAACACCGGTTCCTTCCCGTCCGGTCACAAGAAGGGCACTCCGTACGCCCCGGGCGCGAACCCGGAGAACGGCATGGACTCCCACGGCATGCTTCCGTCGATGTTCTCGGTCGGCAAGATCGATTACAACGATGCGCTCGACGGCATTTCGCTGACCAACACCATCACGCCGGAAGGCCTCGGCCGCGATGAAGACGAGCGTATCAACAACCTCGTCGGCATCCTCGACGCCGGCAATGGCCACGGCCTCTACCACGCGAATATCAATGTCCTGCGCAAGGAGCAGCTCGAGGATGCTGTCGAGCATCCTGAGAAGTATCCGCATCTGACGGTTCGTGTTTCCGGCTACGCGGTGAACTTCGTCAAACTCACCCGTGAACAGCAGCTTGACGTCATCTCCCGCACCTTCCACCAGGGGGCTGTCGTCGACTGACCGACCCGCCGTCATCCACGGCGGCGTTGACGGACGTATGGCATGACCATGCACGGATACCGGGGCGGGGCCGAAAGGTTCCGCCCCGGCTGTTTCCGCAATCGGCAACAGGCCGTATGAGAAGGAGGACAATGATGTCATCGACAGGCGCAGATTCGCACGAGCGGACAGCAACTGTGGAAACCGCGGGCTTCCACACCACCACCCCGCATATGTTGAAAACGTCCAAACAGTATGCCAGCCAGACGCTCATGGGTGGACTGTCGGGATTCGAGTCACCGATCGGCATGGATCGACGCGACCGCATCGAAGCGTTGCGCACCGGCGATATCGGGTTCGTGCACTCGTGGGATATCAATACTTCGGTTGACGGGCCGGGCACGCGCATGACCGTGTTCATGAGTGGATGCCCCTTGCGCTGCCAGTACTGCCAGAATCCCGACACGTGGAAAATGCGCGACGGCCAGCCGGTGTATCTGGAAGCCATGATCAAGAAAATCGACCGCTACCAGGATTTGTTCAAAGCCACCGGCGGCGGTATCACGTTCTCAGGCGGCGAATCCATGATGCAGCCGGCGTTCGTCTCCCGCGTGTTTCACGCCGCCAAGGAGATGGGCGTGCACACTTGCCTCGACACCTCCGGATTCCTCAACCGTAACTACACTGACGCCATGATCGAGGATATCGACCTGTGTCTGTTGGATGTCAAATCAGGTGATGAGGAAACCTATCATCGGGTCACCGGCGGTGTTCTCGCCCCGACCATCGAATTCGGGCAGCGTTTGGCTGCGGCCGGCAAGAAAATCTGGGTGCGTTTCGTTCTCGTGCCGGGATTGACTGATGCTGAGGAGAACGTGGAGAACGTGGCGCGCATCTGCGAAACTTTCGGTGATGCGGTCGAGCATATTGACGTACTGCCATTCCATCAGCTTGGACGGCCCAAATGGCATGAGTTGCGGATCCCGTACCCGCTTGAGGACGCCAAAGGGCCGGACGCGAAGTTGCGCGCCCGGGTCGCCCGCCAGTTCGAGGCTCACGGGTTCAAGGTGTACTGACATGCGTATGCCGTGTGCCGCCGGTCTGATTCATGCGGATATGGTGATGGGAGAATAAAGCGAGTGTCATCGTAATCATTTGGCATCTGCGAGTCTTACGCTTGGAAGTATGGCACAGATATTCTCATTCCCCGGCAGGGTTTCCGCACGTCGTGAGCATCCGCCGGTACGCCCCGACGGCGTCCCCGATACCGTGTGGCGTGCCGTGCAGTCCGTGTTCGCCATGCCGACTGTGCCGGGAGTGCAATTCCACGAAGTTCCAGTGCCCAAGTCCATTGCCGATTATGGTATCGGCGTAGGTATGGTCCGAGCCGACGACGCCACGCAATCGGATGATTGGTCGGCGCTGTGGCATGTCTACTCCTGTGCCCATCCCGGTGGCATCCAAGGCGGTAACGCCATCGGAAGCGGAGATATGCACAAGATTGTCGGTGAAGCCGCGTGGGGCTGGATTATGCTGTTGTATTACGCCGACCCGCCGCAAGAATGGGAATCACGATGGCGGTGCGTGGCGTTCTGCCGTATCCCCGGGCAGCCGGACACGCATGATGATGACGGGCACTACACTGCCGCCTGCTGGCATGCCGTCAACAGCGGACTGCACAAGACCGGAGTCGACACCGATACGATTTCCGGCACGATTACCGTCAGTCATGACACGTTTTTCGGGAGGCAAGCGAACGATAATATGCCGGCACGATGCGAATTACGCGTGTCATGGACGCCTCCAGCCCGGGACTTGGACACCCCTGACTCCATCGATGCGGGAATGCAGGTGGCGCAATGGGCTGAACTGGTCGCTCACGGCATCGGCTGATTCACCGTGCGCCGGCTCAGTCAGCGGTGCCGGTACTATGTCATACGGTCGGACGGTATCGGATTGGGATATCGCGAACAATGCGGCGAGTAAGGAGAGCTGGCGCGTGACGGGTACGGTGAGTACGGAAAGGTCGGTGCCTTCGGATAACGATCCGAGGTTCCACGGCGAGCCGAAACTGATGACCGAGCCTCGTGACGGTGTGCCGGATGTCATCGACACGCTCGACGGATTCCACCGGTATTGTGATGCGCTTGCACAAGGCTGCGGTCCGCTTGCGGCGGATGCGGAACGAGCCAGCGGATACCGATACGGTCATGAAGATTGGCTGGTCCAGTTCAAACGCCAAGGTGCAGGTATCGGTCTGCTCGACCCGATCGCGTTGGGGCAGCAAGGAGCGAACTGGGACGAGTTCAACCAGGCGGTAGGCGATGCGGTGTGGATTATCCACGATTCCTTGCAGGATCTGCCCGGTTTTTTTGACATCGGCATGCGCCCGCTGAATCTGTTCGACACGGAAATCGCGGCGAGACTGTTGGGATTGCACCGGTTCGGCTTGAGCGCGGCCACCGAATACTATCTCGGCATCACGCTAGCCAAGGAGCATTCCGCAGCCGACTGGTCCTACCGCCCGTTGCCACGGGATTGGCGGGATTACGCGGCGTTGGATGTCGAGCTGCTCATCGAACTTGAAGAACATATGACCCGTGACCTGAAGCGTCAAGGCAAAATGCAATGGGCGCAGGAGGAATTCGACTACGCTTTGCGTGAAGGAGCGCAGCCGCGCAAGCCGCATCCGGTGCCGTGGATGCGTATCTCGCATATCACCGCGTTGAGTCATGACCGTCAAGGGCAGGCTGTCGCCAAAGCGTTGTGGGAGCAGCGTGACCGGTTGGCCCGGCAGTATGACATCGAGCCGAGCCTGCTGTTATCTGATGCCGCGATCATCGAAGCCGCCCGTAAAAAACCGCATAACAACCGTGAATTCCGTGCGATTCGTTCGTTGAACGAGCGGGTGCGGATCCACACCGGTAGTGAACAGGACAAAATGTTCGAACGGTATGCGCCGATTCAGCGCGCGATCAAACCTTCGCTGTGGAAGACGACAATCCAGCAGGCGCTGGCGCTTCCTCCAAGCCGATGGCCCACGATGCCCGCCCAACACCATGACACGCTAACCAATGCCCCCAAGTCGATGAAATACTGGCAAACGCACCATCCGAACCGGTTCGAAACCTTGCAGCGGGTACGTGCCACAGTTGCGCAAATCGCACAGGATACGCGTACTCCGGCGGAAATCATCATCAAGCCTCAAATCCTGCGCAACTTATGTTGGACTGATCGTCCGAACGACAGGAACGTCGCGGAGTTTCTCACAGAACAAGGGGCACGCGAATGGCAAGTGCATCTGGTCGCCGCGTCCGTAAGTCGCGCTATCATATAACGGTTGCCTTATACGGCAGAAGAATGCATACTCGTCAACAGGAGTGCAAGCGTGAAAATCAGCGTTAGGAACCTCGAACCCACCAAGGTGAAGCTCACCATCACCGTCGATCCCGAGGAGTTCGACCCGTATCTCGATCAGGCTCGCAAGGAAATCGGCAAGCAGATCACCGTCCCCGGCTTCCGTAAGGGTCACGTGCCCGCCAAGGTCATCGACACCCGCGTCGGTTTCGGTGCTGTGGCTGGCGAAGCAGTGAATGACGGCGTGCCGGAGCTGTACTCCAAGGCGCTCGAAGAGAAGAAGATCCGCCCGATGGCTCAGCCTGAGTTCGACGTGCAGGAAGTGCCGGCGTCCGCCAAGGATGAGACCAAGCTCAAGTTCACCGCGACCGTGGAGCGTCGCCCGGAAATCGAACTTCCGGAACTCGACGGCATGACCATCGACGTGCCGGCCGCCGCTGTCACCGATGAGGATATCACCAAGCGTCTTGATTCCCTGCGTCAGCGCTTCGCCACGCTGGTCGGCGTGGATCGCCCGGCCGCCAAGGGTGATTACGCCAACATCGATCTCGACGCCCAGATCGACGGCGAGTCCGTTGATTCCCAGGAAGGCGTGAGCTACGAGCTCGGCTCAGGCACCATGCTCGACGGTCTGGATGAGGCGCTTGAAGGCCTGTCCGCAGGCGAGGAAACCACCTTCGAAGGCACGCTGGAAGCCGGCGAGCATGAGGGCGAGAAAGCTCAGATCAAGGTCAAGGTCAACTCCGTTAAGGCGGAAGAGCTCCCGGAGCTTGACGACGACTTCGCTCAGGAAGCTTCCGAGTATGACACGCTCGACGAGCTCAAGGCTGATGTGCGCAAGGCCGCTGAGCAGGATGCCAAGGGCCGTCAGGCGACTGAAGCTCGCGACGCGTTCCTCGCCAAGCTGCAGGATGGCCTCGACATCCCGGTGCCGAAGGGCGTGAAAGCCGAACTGCTTGAGCAGCAGCTCAAGAACAACGGTGTCGACCCCGACAAGGCCACCAAGGAGCAGAAGGCTGACGCCGAGCAGGAAGTCGAGAAGGAACTGCGCGATCAAATCGTGCTCGACACCCTCGCAGAGAAGCTTGATGTGAAGGTCTCCCAGATGGACGTCACCAACTTCCTCGCTTCCATCGCCCAGCAGTACGGCATGGATCCGACCGCCTTCATCAACGCCATCGTGCGCAACGGCCAGCTCGGCTCCGCCGTTCAGGAAGTCGGCCGTTCCAAGGGCATGCTCGCCGGCATGCGCGCCGTGTCCTTCACCTCCGAAGGCGAGCCGCTCGACTTGAGCGAGTTCCTCGGCGACACCCCGGAGAATGAGGAAGAAGAGAGCGTCGAAGCCGCTTCCGCTGCCGCAGCTGTGGCTGACGAGCTTGCTAACGACAAGGACGCTGAGTGACATGCATGCCATGCCGTCAGCTTGACACGCGGATGATACCCGCGGCGTGAGTTGTACGTGAGCGTATGCGGCGGTCTGGATTCTTCCAGGCCGCCGCATTGTCGTATCCGCGTATCCGTGCGCTGACCGCGCAATCATGAGTCTGCGTCGATTCAAAGCGGTAGGCTAAGGGACATACGATTTACCGAAGGAGACAAGGTTGAGCAATTCCAGTGCAATCCTGCCCGTCATGGCCGGCGAGGACATGCCGGCGGGGCCAACCGACCCGATTTTCAACCGGCTGCTCAAGGACCGCATCATCTGGTTGGGCTCTGAAGTCAAGGATGACAACGCGAACGTCATCTGCGCCCAGATGCTCATGCTCGCGGCAGAGGACCCGAAGAAAGACATTTGGCTGTACATCAATTCGCCTGGCGGTTCCATCACCGCCGGTATGGCGATCTACGATACCATGCAGCTTATCGAGCCTGATGTCGCCACGGTGGCGGTCGGCATGGCCGCTTCCATGGGGCAGTTCCTGCTGAGCTCGGGCACGCCGGGCAAGCGGTTCATCACGTCGCATGCGCGTGTGCTCATGCACCAGCCGTCCGGCGGGATCGGCGGCACCACCACCGATGTGCGCATCAACGCGGAACTCATCATGGACATGAAGAAGACCCTGTCCGAGCTCACCGCCAAGCAGACCGGCCACACGGTTGAGGAAATCTACCGAGACAACGAGTATGACCACTGGTTCACCGCCCAGGAGGCGTTGGATTATGGTTTCGTCGACAAGATCGTGACCACGCCGGGCACGATGAACTCCGACACGGCGAAGGGGGAGTGACCTATGGCAAGTGAAGAGGCACGATTCGTCCAGCGCGCCCAGCGTCTGGCCGGCCCTCAGGGCATCGGAGGCTACCAGCCGCAGGACCGGTATGTGCTGCCGCAATTCAGCGAGCGGACGCCATACGGCATGAAGACGCAGGATCCGTATACCAAGCTGTTTGAAGATCGCATCATCTTCATGGGCGTGCAGGTTGACGACACGTCGGCTGATGACATCATGGCCCAGCTGCTGGTGTTGGAAAGCCAAGACCCGAATCGCGATGTGATGATGTACATCAATTCACCCGGCGGTTCGATGACAGCCATGACCGCGATTTACGACACCATGCAGTACATCAAGCCGGATGTACAGACCGTATGTCTGGGGCAGGCAGCTTCCGCGGCGGCGATTCTGCTCGCAGCCGGCACCAAGGGCAAGCGCATGATTCTGCCGAACGCGCGTGTGCTTATCCACCAGCCCTCCATCGACCAAGGCTTCGGCAAGGCTACGGAAATCGAAATCCAAGCCAAGGAAATGCTGCGTATGCGCGAATGGTTGGAGACGACCCTGGCCAAGCACACCGGGCAGGACGTTGAGAAGATCCGCAAGGACATCGAAGTCGATACGTTCCTGACGGCTGAGGAAGCCAAAGAGTACGGCATGGTCGACGCTGTGCTTTCCCCGCGCAAGTAAGGCGCAGGAAACCGTAATTACGCGAGACATACCCCCGACGGCAACGTTGGGGGTATGCTCGTTATGAGGTGTTCCAAGCCGTGAATCACAGTCGTTGACCGCACGAAGGAGCTGTTATGAGCCGAGTGATCAGCTATCAGGATGATATCCAGCAATGCTCGTTCTGCGGGAAAACCGAACGACAGGTACACAAACTCGTCGCCGGCCCCGGTGTGGCTATTTGTGACGAATGCATCGCCCTGTGCGTTGATATGATCGGGGAGGAGCAGCGCCGAGAAGCCGCTGATCATGCACTCGAAGTGCCGACGCCGGCACAGATCGCACAATACCTTGATACGTATGTCATCGGGCAGCCCGAGGCGAAGCGGACACTGTCGGTTGCCGTGTACAACCATTACAAGCGCGTGAACATGGAGCTTCAGGAGTCCGCTGCAAGCTCGGCCAAGGAGCAGTTGGAACGCCTGCAAGGCTCCGGCAAGGTCAGTCGGCTGCCTGACCCGCTTGCCGATGTGCGTGTGGCGAAATCGAATATTCTCATGCTCGGACCGACAGGCGTCGGGAAAACATATTTGGCGCAGACGCTCGCCCATGTCATGCACGTGCCATTCGTCATCGCTGACGCGACCACGTTAACGGAAGCCGGGTATGTCGGCGACGACGTGGAGACTGTGCTGCAACGGCTGATTCAAGCGGCGGACGGTGATATCGAACGGGCTCGCCACGGCATCATCTACATCGATGAGATCGATAAGATCGCCCGCAAGAGCGGGGAGAACACGTCAATCACACGGGATGTCAGCGGCGAGGGCGTTCAACAGGCGCTGCTGAAAATCCTTGAGGGCACGGTCGCAACTGTACCCATGGAAGGCACGCGCAAACATCGTGAGCAGGAGAGCGTGCACATCGACACGCGTGACATTCTGTTCATCTGCGGCGGCGCGTTCGTGGGACTGGCGGATATTGTCGCGTCAAGAATCGGCGCCCACGAGAGCGGGTTCAGCGCATCCTGGCATGATGTTGAGCTGACAGGCGATGAGTTGCTTGCCCAAGTCAACGCCGACGATTTGGAAGCATTCGGTTTGCTGCCCGAGTTCATCGGCAGACTGCCGGTGATCACCACCTTGCACGCGTTGGGACAGGAAGACCTTGAGCGTATTCTCACCGATCCGTCGAACGCGCTGATCAAGCAGTATCAGAAACTGTTCATGGTTGATGGGGTTCGTCTTGATTTCACGCAGGCGGCGATCGAAGCCATTGCGGCGACGGCGATTCGTCAGGGAACCGGTGCCAGGGGATTGCGGTCGATTATCGAACGCGCGCTCGAGGATACGATGTATGACCTGCCGCAATGGCGGGATGTCGCGCGCGTGGTGGTCGACGCCGACGCCATTGACGGGACCGGCAGGCCTGTCCCATTGGCGCCCGGTCAGCGTTTTGCGGATGTGCGTGAACGGATGCGCTTGAGCGTCGTCGGCGGGGATGATGGCGCGCCGACTGCCGATATCGCCATTGTTCGCTCTGATGATGATGCGCACCGTGATGGTCCGCGCCGGGCATAAGACACGATGACAAGGCCCAACCCTTGTCCCGTAAGGCGACACGCCGTAAGTTGGCGTTCCGGGAGGCGTGCTGTATAGTAATGGAGTTGCCGGAAACGAGCTGAGTAATCAGCGCGGAGAAAGCACATGCGCCAGTAGCCCAATGGATTAGAGCAGCTGACTACGGATCAGCAGGTTGCAGGTTCGAATCCTGTCTGGCGCACAGATAAGCCCTCGGAATCCCGAGGGCTTTTGTGTTTCGTCGCCCACCACCGTGGAATCGGGTTATGGGGGTTATAGGCCAACACGTGTGTCCGGTGGTGGGGCCGGGCGTATAGGGAAACGTGGTGCTGTGGACTTCGTTGTCGACTATCCGACGTGCCTGTTGCGGATACGGAATCCTGGCTCGACAGCGGAGCCGCCCCGGTAGCATTCCTGTAATCCTGTATCACGATTGCGATGCGGCCGTTTTTCCTTTCCCTTATCCGCCCGCCAGAACCGTCTACCGACGTTGAGTCGGCTGTCAGTGTCGGTAGAAGTGTCTGTTGACGTGGGGTGGCTGTCGGTGTCGGCAGAACCGTCTGCCGACGTTGGGGGAGTTGTCAGTGTCGGTGGAGGCAGGGGAGGCCGGGATTCGGGCGGTGGCGTGTGGGTGATGTGGGAGAACTGTCGGGATTTCCCGGTTTGCGCCTGTTCTCCTGTATCCGGCGTGGGAGTTTACGGGAATCCGGCGTCCTCGCGGATATTGTCCCCACGGGAACGTTGGAAATCCGCGGTTCGTGAAAATCGCCCTTGAAACCGCCGACGGGAGAACACCCTAGAAACCGTAAATCCTCGATGAACTCCCACGAAACCACGGGACTTTACAACTAAGCTGCCGATTCGCGGAGAATCTCCCACAACGGGAGATATAGACACACATGTGTGTCCGGCGGTGGAGCGATCGAGAATGCTCGGAAAATTGACTGCAAGCATGCGCCACATGCATTGCGGGTTCGGTTACAATAATCAAGGAATCATCGAAGATAATCGACGCAAGAAGAGAACGACATCCCGGGATACTGCTCGGACCGCGGCTGCTATTACCGCTGGCCGGGATGGATAAGGATATGCGATGAGAACGGCCTGGTCAGATCGATGTCGAGGAAGGGATGCAGTCCCGATAACGCGAGGTGCGAGGGCTTCTTCGGAAGGTTGAAGATAGAATTCTTCTACGGCTGCGACTGGGCCGGGGTCACGATCGAGGAGTTCATGGGGATGCTCGACGCCTACCTCAGATGGTACGAGGATGTCAGGATAAAGAGCGACCTGGATTATAGGAGCCCCATGCAGTATCGCAGGGATTTGGGCCTGGTAGCATAGGATGGATTCGGTCCAAGATTCTCACCGCAGTCCCCTACCGTCAAGCATGAGCTATCGCATCGTTCGATGCTCATCACATGCGGAACCACGGAACCCATCATCGCAGGTGACCGCTATGAGGGTGTGACGAGCGCTTACGCGGTTCTCTTCTTCGATGCGAATGAGCAGGTCTTGAATTCCGCAGTGATACCAGTCATCAATGATCCGAATGAGTCGTAGGAAACACGCGATGCCGCGGCAAAATATCTCGTCGACGATCAGGGTAAAGCGATTGCGCGTCAGATTCATGATGAACGCAAGTGCAGATGACCGAATCCCGTTTCCGAACCATTCGCCGCGACGGGTATTCACATCGCGCCGAACACACCGGTGTCAGCTCCGGGCGGAACAAGCAGCGCACGATTTTTTACAATGGTGCTGTATGGTTTTGCCGAATGCCCAAGCATGGACTGACGAAGGAGCGATATGACACAACGACGCGGGGTTTGGACGACTATCAGGCGCATTGCCGCCTCTGATCGCATATCCGGTCTGATTATGCTCGGCTTCGCGCTGCTTGGCTTGTTGCTCGCGAACCTGCCTTGGACCTTCCACGGGTTTGAAGCTGTAGCCGAATACACCATCGGCATCCCCGGCACCAATCTGGTTCTGCCGATCAGCCACTGGGCACAGGATGGCCTGCTCACGGTGTTCTTCCTCATGGTCGGTTTGGATCTCAAACAGGAGCTGACCACCGGTTCGCTGGCCAATCCCAAAGCGGCGGCCGTACCGATGTTGTGCGCTGTGGGAGGCATGCTGGTTCCGCCGATCCTGTTCATCGCGGTGATCAGCCTGTACTCGCAGTTTGCGCCGCCGGCTGCCGGCAGTATGACCATCGCGACTGGTGCTGTCGTACCGTTTGGCACGGCATCGCACGGATGGGCGATCCCGACGGCTACGGATATCGCGTTCTCGCTGACCGTGCTCGCCTTGTTCGCCAAAGCGTTGCCAGGGTCGATCAGGGCGTTCCTGATGACGCTCGCCACGGTCGATGATTTGCTGGCCATTATTCTGATCGCCGTGTTCTTCTCCTCACTCAACGGCTGGTATTGGTTCCTTGGCATCGCGGCTTGCGCTGTCGCTTGGTATCTGCTGGTTCGCCGCAGGCGCGTGCCATGGCTGGCGGTGGGGGCCGTCGGCATTCTCGCATGGGTCATGATGTTCGAAGCGGGTATCCATCCTACGCTAGCCGGTGTGCTGGTGGGGTTGCTCACTCCGGCGAGGGAAATGTACGGCGAGGCGTCTCCTCGGGCGGAACGCTACCATGACAAGTTGCAGCCGTTCTCGGCGCTGCTGGCGTTGCCGATCTTCGCGCTGTTCGCCACGGGCGTGCATCTCGGCTCACTGTCTGCGCTGCTGTTCGTGTCGCCGATTGTCATCGGCATTGTGGTGGCTTTGGTCGTCGGCAAACCGTTAGGTATCATGCTTACCGCATGGTTGTCGACGCGTTTCACAGGGTTGAGTATGCCGAAAGGGCTCCACGTTCGGGATTTGTTCCCGGCGGCCTGCGCATGCGGCATTGGTTTCACCGTGTCGTTCCTGATCGCGACACTCGCCTACAAGGATGCCGAATTGTCTGCTGAAGCGCGATTCGGTGTGCTGATGGCATCCTTGCTGGCTGCGGTGATATCCGGCATATTGCTCAGCCGGCAATCCAAGAGGTATGAGCAACTCGCCAAGTCCGCTCCGCAAACGTCAACCCTTCCGGTGCGTGATCAGGATGCAACCGTGGAAGCTGTCAGTGTGCTGTCTGATGGTACGGAAGTCGTCAGCAGCACGCTGTTCCCGGACAAGCATGATCATGCCGCCCATCAGCAATAATCCACCTACCACGTACGTAAGGAGCGTACCCCGATGACAAATATGACGGAACCTTCGACACCGGCATCGCAAACCAGCCAAGACGAGACGGACGATCAAATGACCTATATGTCCGGCCCGGTCATGCTGCGCGGCCGGATGATCCCCGAAGAGAGCGCCACTGCGAATCTGCTGCGCGAAAACCAGCCTACCGACTGGCTGCATATGGATCCGTGGAGAGTGCTGCGCATCCAAGCGGAATTCGTCGACGGGTTCGGCGCGCTCGCGGAACTCGGCCCGGCGATCAGCGTGTTCGGATCCGCTCGCACATCCCGTGATGATCCGGCCTACCATGCTGCGCGGATTATGGGCGGGAGAATCGCCAAAGCCGGGTATGCGGTCATCACCGGGGGAGGGCCGGGCATTATGGAGGCCGCGAACCGTGGCGCTTGCGAGATGAACGGCAAGTCGGTCGGCTTGGGCATAGAACTGCCGCATGAGCAGGGGCTCAACGAGTGGGTGAATCTCGGGATGAGTTTCCGGTACTTCTTTGTACGCAAAACCATGTTCATGAAATACTCGTCGGGTGTTATCGTCTGCCCCGGCGGCTTCGGCACGCTGGACGAAATGTTCGAACTGCTCACGCTCGTCCAAACACACAAGGTCAAATCCATGCCAATCGTCTTGTTCGATACGGCTTACTGGCGTGGGCTGTTTGACTGGGTGACGACAACGGTTGAGGAGCGGCATATGATTTCGCCGCTTGACCCGCATTTGGTACGGTTCACTGATGATGCGAATGAGGCGGTGGATATGGCGCTCGGCGGGCGCTGACAGTGTGAACGACTTGCACGTGATGCGTCTAAGGCAGGCTCCGGCCGGCTTGTATATCATGTGCAAGCCGGCGATGCTGGAGTGTCAGCGTTTTCGTGCCAGCAGCAGACCGGTCCCGCTGAAGGTGAGTGTACTGTCGAAACGGTCATCCGCTTCGACATCGTCAAGCAATTGCCGCACAATATCGGCTTTCTTGCTGTGGTTATCCGGGTCAAGCACCCCGTCGTCCTCCTGTCGGGCGAGCGCGAGCATGTCGGTGAATACGACCATGCCGCTGTGCTTCAACAGCCGCGGTGCTTGAAGATACGCCGCAGGATAGTTGTCCGCATCGCCGGAAACGACGATAAGATCGTAATCTTCTGCGTTCAATCGGGGGAGGAACACGTGGGCTGGCGCGTTCACCGCCCGCAAAGTCGCTTGGGTGCCGTCCGGGACGCCACGCAGCAGGGTGCGGATCAGGGCGATGCCTTGCACGGATGAATCAACGGTGGTTACTTGTCCACGCTCGCCAAGGGCGTCAAGAAGCTGTATGGTTTCGACAATGGTTCCGGTGCCGATGACAATCACCGATGTCGCGTCTATCCAACGGGCGAGAGCCCCCAGCAGTGCTGTCTGTGCAGCTGAGCTTTGTGGCAATCCCGCTTCGGCGGCACGAAGGCGCGCCTCCTGAAGAGCGGGGGATTGCCGTTCCAATGCATGGTTTTCAATGTAAGACCATGCTGCGGTGAACGATGATGGTGAGGTGTATTCCATGACGTGTGTCCCCATTACATAACAGTGCCCCGGCATGCGGGGCAAGTCCAGTGTACCGCATGCGAGCGGTCACTGGCGTTCTTTGACCTTGGCGATGAGCTGCCAAATCTCCTCACCCACGTCGATGCCACGCGGGCATTGACGCGAGCAGGCGCGCACCGACTGGCATGCCGCAATACCGTCGGCGGTGTCAATTGCGTCCATTCTGGCATCGGCAGCGGTGTCGCGTGAATCATTGATGAAGCGTGAAGCGGTGATAAGGGCGGCCGGACCGATGAACGCTTCGCCACCAGCGAACACGGGGCAGCTGCCTTCGCATACGCCGCATGCGATGCAATTGCTGAGTATCTCGTACGCGGCAAGCTGTTCGGGCTGTTGCAAATATTCGAAGACATCGACATTGCCGTCCTTCGTGGTAGCGAGCTTACCGCTTGCCTGAAGGTAGGGTTTGAGCCGTTTGATCTGTTCGAGCATCGGATCGATATCGGCGATCAGGTCACGCTGGACGGGGAATCCCGGCAACGCAGCCAATTCGATGACACCGAGGGAGTTGCCGCCCTGCACTGGTGCGGGCGACGCATCGTCAGCGCTTGCGGTCTTACGGAACCCGTCATCATCGATTGCCGCTTGACGGTCTGGAGTCGCCCAGTCTTTGACTTTCGCCGTGCACAGCAGCGTGGGAGTGCCGTTGACTGCTACGGCGTCCGAGCCGCACATGCCGTGGCCGCACGAGTAACGGAATGCGAGACTGGGGTCTTGCGTGCGTTTGATGGTGAGCAGACAGTCGAGAATCGTCGTGTCCGGAAGCACGGACAGCTCATAATCCTGAACCCATTGCTTGCCTCGAGGCCGACGGGCACTCGAAGAGCCGAAGGGCGAGCTCTGCTTGGCGAACGGGCTGCCGGAACGAGAACGGTTGCGTTCAGCGCGCGGGGTGAACCGATGCACGCGAAGTGTCACCAAGGCACGAGTCTCGTCATTGCCATTCATTGCCAGCCTCCTGTTGTCCGAACCGAATATAGTGTGCCACAACCAGTGCCCGATTAATAGTCACGCCGCTGCGGGGGCATATCCACAATATGCACAGGCTGCCATTGCACTGCACCGTCGCGCGATGTCATCGAATGAGCGAGATAATGCTCATCGTCGCGTTCCGGATAATCAGTGCGCTTGAGCGAACCGCGTGACTCGTGACGTGCGTCGGATGCGCATAACACCGTGCGGGCAAGCTCCAGCATATGCCGGACCTCCCAAATCGCGGTGATTTCCTGATTGAACGCCGGCGCGTCACTGTGCGTATGCAATGCGCGTGCGCGTGTGGCGAACTCGCCGTCAACCAGTTGGAGTGCGGCATCGATACTCGCACTGTCGCAGCGTACTGCGAGCGCGCGTTCCATCGCGGCCCCAAGATCGGCGAGCAGCTGATACGCGTTGTCGTCTTTCGTCGCTGGCTGCTGGGGCGTGGATTCGGCGTCAGCGCGGTCATCGGCTTCGCCGCCAGCCGTCAACAGGGTTTGCAGTTCGTTGCGACGTGCCTTGGCTGCTGCTGCAACAGCATCATCGGACGGGCTTGCGCCAGTCGTTTCGTCGTCCGTCGTGCTGTGGACGGTCACGGTGTCGTCCGTTCCCATCGTGTCGGCGATGCGCGACGCCAATGCGGCTCCCGCCCGATTGCCGAACAGGCACGCATCCAACAGGGAATTGCCTCCAAGCCGGTTCGCACCATGCACGCTGACGCACGAGCATTCGCCGGCAGCGTACAGTCCGGCAACCGGACGGCGTTCACCGTCAACCCACGTGTACACTTCACCGTCGGTGGTGATGGGAATACCGCCCATCGTATAGTGGGCGGTCGGCTTGACCGGCACAGCCTGTTTGGTCGGGTCGATGCCGGCATACTCTTCGATGGTTTCCACAACCTGCGGGAGAACGGCATGCATGTGATCAGAGTCAATACCGGTCATATCCAGCCACACACAATCGTGCGGACCTTGCGGATCCTTCGGATCGGGAACACCACGGCCGGCATCGATCTCAGCCATAATCGAGCGGCTGACCACATCGCGGGCGGCAAGATCGGCATGCTCCGGCGCGTAGCGTTGCATGAACGCTTCGCCATCACTGTTGCGCAGGACACCGCCTTCAGCGCGGGCCGCCTCCGAAATCAGGATGCCGGTATGGGCGAGCCCGGTGGGGTGGAACTGGACGAATTCGCTGTCCTCAAGCTGCAAACCTGCTTCAAGAGCGAGCGCCATGCCGTCACCGGTCAGATCCCACGAATTCGACGTGGTGTGGAACAGTCGGCCGGCACCCCCTGTGGCGAGTAGCACGTTGTGCGCGTGCAACGCATGCACGGTGCCGGTGTGCGTGTCATAGGCGACCACGCCTTGCACCTGCGTGCGGTGTTCGTTAAGAACAAGATCGGTGACATACCATTCTTCGGCGAATTCCACGCCTTGCGCCACACACTGCTGCCAGAGCGTGTGTAGGATCTGATGGCCGATCCGGTCCGCCGCATAGGCGGCGCGGGGCACCGGCTGCTGGCCGAACTGTGCGGTATGACCGCCGAATTTGCGTTGCGCGATATGCCCGTCCGCGGTGCGTGAGAATGCGACGCCGGAACGTTCCAGGTTGATGACGGTGGCTGGGGCTTCCTGGGCGAGCAGCTGGGCTGCATCCTGGTCGACCAGCCAGTCGCCGCCTTTGACGGTGTCGTAATAATGCCAATGCCAGTCGTCCTTGGCGACGTTGCCAAGGCTTGCGGCGATACCGCCTTCTGCGGAACCGGTATGCGAGCGCAGCGGTTGCAGTTTGGAGATCACCAGAATCTTCGGTGTTGTTCCCGATTGGATCATCGCGGTGATGCGTTCGGAACGCAACAGGCCGAGTGCGGCGGATAATCCGGCGGCGCCGGCTCCCACAATCAGGGCATCGTACATCTGTTCCACATGTTTCGGACTCATACTCTTGATTCTCGCACAAGGCAGGACGAAGCATGGCATTTGCGGGGCATCGCGAGGTGAACCGTACGGGATGCGGGTGGATAATAGCGGTATGGGTGCATCGTTCAACGACCATGTGTATGACATCGTCAAACAGATTCCGGCGGGATGCGTTGCCACGTACGGGCAGGTGGCGGCGCTCGCCGGTAAGCCGCGTAACGCACGGGCTGTCGGGTACGCGTTGCATGCCAATCCTGAACCTGGGGTGATACCGTGCCATCGGGTGGTGTTCCGCGATGGTTCGCTCGCCCCAGGGTTCGCGTTTGGCGGTCCCGACCGGCAGCGTGCCCTGCTGCGAAGCGAAGGCGTGACGTTCGTGGAGCCTTGCGAGCGTGGCAATGCCGGGGCGCCGGGGTTGCGGGTTGATCTCAGCCGCTGCCAGTGGCACGCTTGACCCCGCCGGCGGTGTGTTCGACCATGCCGTCGAGTTCCAGCAGCCCCAATGCGGTGAGTATATCTTGGACGGCTGGTGTCGTTGCATCATCGTGCATCAGCGTTTGATGGAGGTCTTCGAGTCGCATGGGTTGGTTGCCGAGTGCGTTCAGGATGCGCTCCTGTAATCCATCCGATGGGGAGCGCTCCTGCGTGTCGCTCGATTGCGTACGTGCTTGCTGCCCGACTGTTCCGGCGGTGTCGCTGCGTGCGGTGTCTGGATAGGCGGGGGCGTGCTGGCTGTGGCAGATGTCTTCCACGGATTCGTAGCTGGCCAGCAGTTGCGCTTTGCCGTCGGCGATGAGACGGTTGCATCCGCTATTGCCCGGCGTGGTGATGTCGCCGGGGATCGCGTAGATTTCCCGGTTGAGCTCGCTCGCCCATGTCGCCGTGTTCAATGCTCCTGACCGTTGGCGTGCTTGGGCGATGACCACGGTGGACGCGAGGGCGGCGATGATGCGATTGCGCAGCAGGAACCGGTGGGCTTGCGGAATCGTGCCGGGGAAGAGCTCGCTGAGCAGGATACCCCCGGTATCGACGATCGCGTCGAAGAGCAGCTGGTTGCTTCGCGGTCCGATATGGGTCAGCCCGCCGGCGAACACGGCTACGGTCGCTCCGGCTGCCGCCCCCATCTGTTCGCGGGCACGGATGGCGCCCCAATGTGCGGCGGCATCCGTACCCATCGCGCCTCCGGACACCACCGTGTGACCGTCGGCTGCCGCATGGCGGGCGAGATGATGGGCGACTGTACGGCCATAGTCGTTGACGCCACGCGACCCGACAATCGCCAACGGCCTGTCACAAGCCTGCAATGCGGGAGCGTACCCCATGCCCCACAAGCACAAGGGGGCCGCCCAATTCTTCCGGATCGGCAAATCATCAATCTGGCGGGGCCACCATGGGCTGTCCGGGCCGATAATCCAAAACCTGCCGTGTCCGGTAGCGGCCTCAAGGAGCGGCTGCGCGAACGCCGGCGGCATCGGGACGCCGCCAGTAGGGTTATCCAACCGCCACGGCATGTGGTCAACACCCATGGTTGTGGCTCCAAGCTGCTCGAACAGCCGGTACAGCCGGCCATGCCATCCGCTCAACGATTTGCGGAACGCCCCCATCGCCCGCCCATCCACGCGGCAGCCCCACCGTGCGGTGCCTGCTGCAAACCAGGATTCCAATTGTCTGACAGCCAAGCTGTGCAGCCCATCATGGGCGTGCGGCGACCATGGGGCGCTGCAATACAATGCGGACAGCACGCTCCACGCGTCCGGCGCACCTTTCAGCGTCGCGAACATCAACGCGTCGGCACTGTCCACGGTGAAGGTCAACGCCGCACGGGCGAGCGTGTCATCACTTGGCGGCAGGGTGCCGTCAATCCGGCTGGAAGCTTGCCACGGGCAATCCGATACCCCCATACTGGTCCTTTCCTGTCGATAACGATGCTATGGAATACAGCCTGAAACAGTTAGACCTGCCAGGCAATTAGGTCATACGCGTCCGTAACGCGATACCCTGGGCCATGTCCTGCCGGTCCGGGGACATTTTGCCCTGCATGTCGGCAAGCGTCCACGCCAACCGCATCGCACGGTCGGCGCCCCGCAGACTCAACCGTCTCGAATCCAAAGCCCGGTTGACTAGTTCAATGGCCTGACGCGACGTGTTGGCACGCAGCCACACGCCATCAGCTTGCGCGTTGCATGACCAGCCTTGTGCTCGGAAACGTTCCGTCGCACAATCCCGGGCCTGAATGACTTCCTGCCGCATCGACGCGCTGTCCTTGCCGTCCTTGGGCAAGACGCCGGCGACAATCTCATTGATCGGGGGCACCTCCACCTGAATGTCGATCCGATCGAGAATCGGACCGGATAACCGGGAGAAATACCGGACCCGGTCGCGTTCACGACACGTGCAGCGCTCGCCGGTACCGTACGCGAAGCCGCATGGGCAGGGGTTCGCCGCCATAACCAGTTGGAATCGTGCCGGATACCAGGCGGTGCCTTTCGCTCGGGATAAGGCGATGCACCCGGATTCCAACGGTTCACGAAGGGTTTGCAGGGCGCGGGCGGCGAATTCGGGCGCCTCATCCATGAACAGGATGCCACGGTGGGCTCTGGTGATCGCACCCGGTGTAGCGATACCGCTGCCGCCTCCTACGAGCGCGGCGGCGGAAGCACTGTGATGTGGTGCCTCATACGGTGGAATATCACTGATTCCAAATCGCGGCAGCGTGCCGCACAATGAGCGTACCGATGCGACTTCCAACTGTTCGCTCTCATCCAACGGGCGCATGATGCCGGGAAGACGGGAAGCGAGCATTGTTTTGCCGGTGCCGGGAGGGCCGACCAGCAGCGCGTGGTGTCCGCCGGCGGCCGCGATTTGCAACGCCCATTTCGTGTGATCCTGGCCGATCACTTCCGCCATGTCACCCACCGGGGGCATGGCCATGGCGTGCCCATCGTCCGCGGTGTGTTCCGGCAGATCGGAAATCGTGTACCGTGCTTCACCGCCCAGTAGTTCAATCAGCTCGCCGACGTGCCGCACGCCGGTCACCGCGATATCCGTCACCAGTCGGGCTTCATCAGCGTTTGCTTCCGGGACGATGATCCGGTTCATGCCGCATGCTTTGGCGTGCAGCGCAGCGGGAAGCACGCCGGGTACCGGCAGTACGCTGCCGTCAAGGTTGACTTCGCCAAGCATGACGGTCCGTGCCAGGGCGTCACCGGTGATTTTCCCCGCCGCGCCCAATACGCTCGCTGCGATTGCCAGATCATGCGCTGAACCGCGTTTGGGCATGGATGCGGGGGAGAGGTTCACCGTCACCCTGGTTTGCGGCCATTCAAAACCGGCGGCTTGACACGCGGACTTGACCCGTTCACGGGCTTCGCTCAGTGACGCGTCAGGAAGCCCGATGATGGAAAAGTAGGGCAATCCTTGGGATACGAACGCCTGCATGTGTATGGTGAAGGCGCGCAATCCGAGGAAGCCGACAGATGAGGCGCTGCCGATCCGTACCATCAGAACGCCCCGCGGATATGCTGCACATGGATATCGCCGTCGCGGATTTCAATGCTGACGACATCGAAACGGATTGCGCGATAATACGGGCGATCATCATGATGCTCACTGAGCCATAGGCGGCCGGTTTTCCGCAACGCCGCCTGTTTGCCGGCGTGCACCGCTTCTTGTGGAGTGCCGAACCGGGATGACCGTCTCGTCTTGACCTCCACGAAGACGAGCGTCAAATCGTCGGCAAGCATGATCAAGTCGATTTCGCCGTACCGTGTACGCCAATTACAGGCGAGAAGATGCCAGTTGTCGGCGATCAACGTATACGCGGCGTACTGTTCGCCGGCCGTCCCCAGCGTTTTCGCCGACGTGGACGGCTCAAGCAGGGTCGCGCGGGCACGTTCGATGGAGTCGGTGACTTGCGTGTGCGCGTGTGGATAGCTGCAGGATGATGATAGTGGGTTGGTGTAGTCCATGCCGCTATTGCACCATGCATCGAAGCTGTGCCGCCAGCCCGCCGGGGCAATGTGGTCAGAAGATGATGAACCTTGGTATTACACTGTTTTCACCTTGTTGTACCGCTGGTTCAGCTGTTGACCAGGCCGGTGAGATCGCCAAGATCGAGTTCGAAATTCACACCACGCTCCTCATGGTGCGGCTGGTCGATGGTATGCAGCATCGCATGGCGGACGAATTCGCCGGCGATCCTCGCGGATTGGGCCAAGCCCCGTCCCGCCATGATTGCCCCGCACATGGCGGAAGCATAGGCGTCACCGGTGCCATGGGTCATATAAGGAAGCTTGTCGTGTACGAGCTCGCGCTTGCCCGCGATACCCGTGGAAGCGCTCACCACGTAGTTGCGTAGCGTGCCATCCCCGCGATCGATGCCTTTGAGCACGATGTTCTTGGCGCCCAAAGCGAGTAGGGCCTCGAGCATGTCGTCAACCTGCCCGTCGTCGAGATTCTGCCCCGGATAGTCCTGACCGGTCAGGATGCTCGCCTCGGTCAGATTCGGCATGAGCACGTCGGCGCCATCAACCAGTTCGCCCATGGCTTGGCATAGTTGCGCCGTGTATGTCGGATACATCTCGCCGCCATCGCCCATCACCGGATCGACCAAGCGCAACGCATGCGGGTATTCCCGGTACAGCCTCTTGATGATGGCGACCTGATCGGCCGATCCCAGAAAACCGCTGTACACGCCGTCAAGATCGACGTTCTCCTGCCGCCACGCGTCAAGGTAACCTTCCAGGATATCGGTCGTGTCATGCATGGTGAAGACCCGGTACCTGGTATGCGCGGAGAACAAGGCGGTCGGCACGGGGCACACGTCGCATCCCGCCGCCGACAGGATCGGAATCGCGGCGGTCAGCGAGCATTTGCCGTAGCCGCACATATCGTGCACCGCGGCCACGCGGGGAATGTACTTCGGATCGCGCTGGTAGAGCGTCACGTCTGGGGTGATTGCATCATTGGTGGTCGTGTCTTGAGTCATGGGAAGCCTTTCTGCGCGCCGGCTCGCGGCCGCGTCGTCAACGACTGTAGTCTGCGGCCTTGTCCTGCCGGCTTTCGTCCCAGTTCTGTGCCATCCATCGGTGTCGCGTTCCCGTCGCACGCCCGGCGTGTCGCGTACGTTCGGGCAGGTTTTTCGCTTCCTTCGATGTTGCTTATTCCCTTGATTTCAAGCCTGATGAAGTGGTTATAGCTAAGCGCGATAACAACGCCCTTGCAGGGCTTGTCCGGGTGTCCTAATCTCTCAATCAACACCTCAACGAGCCGGTTGCACGACAGGAACGTGAGGGCAAGACGGATAGACCATCACACCATCAATCCAAGGAGCACCATTATGGCTGAAAAGAACAACCACTACCGTTTCGAAACCCTGCAGCTGCACGTTGGCCAGGAACAGGCCGACCCGGCCACCGATTCCCGTGCGGTCCCGATTTACGCGACCACCAGCTACGTTTTCCATGACTTCGATCATGCCGAGGCCCGTTTCGGCCTTCAGGATCCGGGCAACATCTACGGCCGCCTGACCAACACCACCGAGGGCGTGTTCGAGGATCGTATCGCCGCGCTCGAAGGCGGCACCGCCGGCCTCGCCGTCGCCTCGGGCGCCGCCGCCGTGGAATACGCGGTGCGCAACATCACGCAGACCGGCGACCATATCGTAGCCTCCAAGCACATTTACGGCGGCACCTTCAACCTGCTGCGCCACACGCTGCCGCGTGACGGCGTGAACACCACCTTCGTCGAGCCAAGCGATCCGAAGAACTTCGAGGACGCCATCCAGGACAACACGAAGCTCGTCTACATCGAGACCTTCGGCAACCCGAACGCCGACCTGGCTGACATCGAAGCCATCGCCGACATCGCCCACAAGCACAACCTGCCGCTCGTCGTCGACAACACCTTCGCCACCCCGTACCTGTTCCGCCCGCTCGAGCATGGCGCGGACATCGTGGTCGAATCCGCCACCAAGTTCATCGGCGGCCACGGCACCACGCTCGGCGGTGTGATCGTCGAAGGCGGCAAGTTCAACTGGGCTGCGGTGCCCGGCAAGTTCCCGACCTTGACGGAGCCGGATCCTTCCTACCACAACCTCAACTTCTATGAGGCCCTCGGCCCCGTGGCCTTCGTGACCCGCGCCCGCGCCATCCTGTTGCGCGATACCGGCGCCACGCTCTCCCCGTTCGCGGCATTCCTGCTGCTGCAGGGCACCGAGACGCTTTCCCTGCGTGTCGAACGCCACGTGCAGAACGCCTTGAAGGTCGTCGAATACCTGCAGACCGTGCCGGAAGTCGAGTCCGTCAGCCACCCGGCCGTGCCGGGACGCGCCGACCACGACCTGTACGCCAAGTACTTCCCGAACGGCGGCGGCTCCATCTTCACCTTCGACATCAAGGGCGGCAAGGACGCGGCACGCGTGTTCATCAACAATCTGCACCTGTTCTCGCTGCTTGCGAACGTCGGTGACGCCAAGTCCCTCGTCGTGCACCCGGCTTCCACCACGCACTCCCAGGAATCCCCGGAGGAGCTTGAGGATCAGGGCATCCATCAGGGCACGATCCGCCTGTCCATTGGCCTGGAGAACATCGACGACATCATCGAGGATCTCGAAGGCGGCTTCAAGGCGCTGCGCGAATCCGGCCTCGCCAAGTAGTACATGACCGGTAGGGCATAATCAGCATGCGATTGGTTGCGCGGGTGCGGTGATACGACGTCACCGCACCCGCGCTGTCTTGTTTGGAACGGCGCTTGGAAGCGGCTACAGGCATGCCATCGCAATTGCGTTCTCGGCGCAATGTCCTCGATACCTTGGAGTGTAGTCTGATAGAACGCTATGGTCGCGGCACCTATGGTGCGGGCTTTTCCCAAGAGAAGGAACCGACACATGAAGAAGACTATGCATCGTTTGATTACAAGGACCGCCGTAGCGGTGCTCGCCGCATCCTCAATGCTCGTATCAGGCTGCTCCGGCGGCACATCCTCCGGCGCATCCGCTTCCGCGCCGGCGAAAAGCATCGTCACCGTCAACAATGTCGAGCCCGCTGCAGGGCTGATCCCCAGCAATACCGACGACCTTGCCGGCTGGAAGGTCGTCACGCAACTGTATGAAGGCCTGGTCACCTTCGATGCCGCGGGGAAACTCATCTATGCGGACGCCACATCCATCACGCCGAACGCCGATGCTTCCCGATACACCATCACATTACGATCCGGCTTGCATTTTTCAGACGGAGAGAAGATCACCGCCTCCACGTACGCGAAATCATGGTCGTTTGCGGCGAACGCAGCCAACGGACAGCTCGGTGCCGCCATCTTCTCCACCATCAAGGGCTATGATGCGCTGCAAGACGAAAACGGCGACAAGAACGCCCAATTATCGGGGCTCAAGGCCGTCAACGACACCACGCTTGAAGTGACACTCGCCGCCCCGGACTCCTCGTTCCCGTATAAGGTCGGCGACGTCGCGTTCCTGCCGCTGCCGCAAAGCGCGTACAAGAACATCGACGCGTTCGGCGAGCACCCGGTCGGCAACGGGCCGTACAAGCTCGCCTCCTGGTCGCACGACAAGGAAATCAAACTCGTACCCAACCCCAAGTACACCGGGCCGCGCAAAGCGAAGAACGGGGGTGTGACCTACGAGTTATACACCAGTCTCGATGCCGCATACTCCGACCTGCTGGCCGGCAATCTCGACGTGTTGGATTCGATTCCGTCAAGCGCGCTGAAAACCTACAGCCAAGAACAGTTGCAAACCGTGAGCAAGCCCGGCCCCGGCTTCAAATCCTTCACGATACCCCAGAGCATGGCGCATTTCTCCGGCAAGGAGGGCGCGTTGCGGCGGGCGGCCATCGCCCACGCCGTCGACCGCGAATCCATCATCAAGAAGGTCCTGTACGGTACCGCCACCAAGGCGACCGACTTCACCGCTCCGACCATCGCCGGATACAGTCAAATCCTCTCTGGGGCCTCAGTGCTTGACTATGATGCGCAGCAAGCCAAGAAACTGTGGAAACAGGCCGACGCCATCAGCCCGTGGGAAGGGACCTTCCGACTCGCCTACAGCACCGACAGCGGCAACAAGCCGTGGATCGATGCGATCTGCAACTCCATCAGGAACGCGCTCGGCATCGACGCGCAACCGCTGATCTTCTCAACCTCCAAGGAACTGAGCACGGCCATCCACAACAGGACCGTCGGCGCCGCATTCATCCAAGGCTTGCAATCGGACTACCCGCATCCGGAAGGCTACCTGGTACAAGCCTACGACTCCGCGTCCGCGGACGGCAAGGGCCTGAACAACGGCGACTACAAGAGCGCCGCATTCGACGCGCTCATCGACCAGGCGGCACGCCAAACCACCCTTGACGGGGCGATCGGCTACTACCACAAGGCCGAAGAACAGCTGTTCCAAGACCTTCCCGTGATCCCGCTGTGGTACACGAATGTCACGGCGGCAGCCGGCAAGCAGGTCGGGTCACTGTCCTTCAACTACATGGGGCTGCCCGATTACTACAAGCTGACAGTCAACAGCTGAGCCACGCGCACGTCCACACGATATGGACGCGAACAGACGTACCAGCGGTCAGCTTACGTAAGATAGGCGTGTGATGCGCCGGCATAGTGGCGTATCACACGCCTATGGTATTGAAGAGAGGGAACACATGGCTGCACAATCCAAAACCACATTCAAAGCAAGCATGATTCCGCTGATCGCCATCATGACCGCCCTGACCACGGTGATGACCATGCTGGTGAAACTACCGACACCGACACGCGGGTATCTCAACCTGTCCGACGCGATGATCTTCTTTTCCGCCTACGCGTTCGGCCCGTGGGTCGGCGGCGTGATCGGCGGGCTCGGACCGGCATTGTCCGACCTGCTGTCCGGCTACCCGCAGTGGGCGGTATTCACGTTCATCATTGACGGTCTGCAAGCGGTGCTCGTCGGGCTGATTGTGCGCAAGTTCCGCCCGGCCAATATGATTGCCGGCTCCGTTATCGCCGGCGTGTGGAAAGTATTCGGCTATTTCATTGCCGGCGGCATCCTCTCCGGCTGGGGGCCAGCCTTGGGCGAGGTGGCCGGCAACGCCGGACAGATGACAGTCGGACTGATCATCGCCTACGCACTGTTCGCCGCCGTCCGCAAAGCCTATCCGCCGCTCGTACGCATGGGCAATCTGGGCGTGCAGCCTACGGTCACGATTCCTGAGGATGATGCCGCCGCTTCCAACCAGCAGACCGGCGTTTCCGATGAAACCGCAACAGCCAAACCGGACACCCCTGCAGGCGCCGGCCACTGAATAACGGTACCCATATGAGCGACGCCCCCATCATCACGGCGCACCATCTCAGCTGGTGGTACACGCCGCAAACCGATACCGGTGAACCGATCCAAGCGCTGAACGGCTTGGATTTCGCCGTCCAATCCGGATCCTTCACCGGCATCATCGGCCCTACGGGGGCAGGCAAATCCACGCTGTGCATGGCGTTCGCCGGCATCATCCCCAACCCTGAAGACGGGGTGATGCGCGGCGGCATGACCGTCGCCGGATACGACACCGCCGAATGCACTGTCGCACAACTCTCCAGCGCGGTCGGATACGTCCAACAGGATCCGGAATCCCAATTGTTCTGCGCCAGCGTGGAGGATGAACTCGCGTTTCCGATGGAAAGCCGCGGTGTCGATCCCGACCTCATAGACCAACGGATTGATGCCCTGCTGCATCTGGTCGGCATGGACGGGTACCGTCATCGCGTGCCGACCAGCTTGTCCGGCGGACAAATGCAGCGAGTAGCCATTGCGGCCGCGCTCGCCGCCCGCCCGCAGGTACTTGTGCTTGACGAACCGACCGCGGCGCTCGACCCCGAAGGCAAGCGGGACGTGTGCGCCGTCGTGGAGAAACTGCGGGCACAGCGCAAGATGACCATCATCATGGCCGAACAGGATACTGACGATCTGGCACGATACGCCGACCACATCATGGTGCTTGACCATGGCAGCATCATCATGCAAAGTGACGCATCATTGTTTACCGTCCATCGTGACCGGTTGATCGAACTCGGTGTCGCACTGCCGGGAGCCGAACCTCCGACGCCGGCAACCTCCCCGATGCCGGTGCGTCAAGACGACGATGGGGGCGAGCCGGCCATACGCTTCCAATCGGTCACCTACCGGTATGCTCAAGGCGGTAATGATTCCGCGGCGCTCGATGATGTCAGCTTCACTATTCCACGTGGCGAATTCGTCGGTCTTATCGGGCGCAACGGTTCGGGCAAAACCACGCTCGCCCGTCATCTCAACGGGATGTTGCATCCCACTTCGGGAACGGTCACGGTTGACGGTCTTGACGTGTCCCGTCATCGTGTCGGCGAAATGGCCGCCCATGTCGGGGTTGCGTTCCAGAATCCCGACCATCAGATTTTCTGTTCCACCACACGCGATGAAATCGCATTCGGTCCTGCGTGCCTGGGAGTGCCGCGCGACGAGATCGACCGGCGTGTAGACCGGATACTGACCCGGTTCGGTCTTGAGGATGTCGCCGACCAGTCGCCGGCCACCTTAGGGTATGGGCAGCGTCGACTGGTCGCGTTCGCATCCGTGCTGGTCATGGACACGCCGATTGTGGTGCTTGACGAGCCGACCGCCGGGCTTGACCGTCGCCTGTCCGGTATGATGTTGGATGCCGTGTCGGAACGCAACCGGCAAGGCGCCACCATGGTGATGATCAGCCATGATATGCGTGTGGTCCGTGAACGGTGCACCATGCTCATCACCTTGGATGACGGCCGGTTGCGTGCTTGCGGACGTTTGGCGCTTGCCGCAGATGATCCGTGGCATCCGGCAGGACTGACGGGGAGGCGGATTGATGGACGCTGACCTGTATGTACCCGGCGACGGCTGGCTGCACCGCACCGATCCGCGCGTCAAATTCCTGATGTCGCTCGCCTTGCTGGTCCTGTGCCTGGTGTGGCGAAGCTGGCCGTTCATCCTTGGCGTGCTGGCGCTTGAACATATCATGCTGCTTACCGACCATATTCCTTGGAAGAACATCATGTGGGTGTGGCGCATTCTCGCCGTCATCATCGCGCTCATCGTGGTGTTGTGGCCGATATTCGACCGGTCCGGCACTCATGCCATCGCCGATTGGGGTTGGTTGCGGTTGACCCGGGAGAACCTGGTGATGGCAGCGGTGATGGGCTTGCGTATTCCCGCGCTCGGTTTCGCATGCTTCCTCACCCTGTTCACCACAAGCCAAGCGAAACTCATCCGGGGGGCGGTCGCCGTAGGCATGCCGTACAGTGCCGGTTTGACGTTGGCGACCGCATTACGTTACATTCCGGTATTCGCGCGGATCGTCACCCAAGTGCGTGACGCCCAACGCGCCCGCGGTTTGGACTTGTCCGGTGAAGGCGCGCGGATGCGGGGCATCCGCAACCCGTTCACGCTGATGCTGGCGCGGGCGCGCGCGTGGGTTCCGGTGATTGTCGCCGTGCTGATCCGCGCGTTCCGGATGAGCCGCAGCGTCGGCTGGGCGATGGAATCGCGTGGCCTGGGACTGCCGGGTGTCAAACGCTCCTACCGGGTACGGCTGGCAATGCGGCCCGCCGACTGGGGGATACTGGCGGTCACGGTTGCGCTCACCGCGCTCGCGGTGGTCATCATGATGCTGTCCTGAGTACTGAACAGGCGCTACGCCTGCCGGTCGGGGGGAGGGGGCACCCTCGTCGCTCAGGGATTCCACCCATACACCCGTTTCCGCCTCATCCTTGGGGATGATGCCGTATGATGCGCGTTTTCCATCCCGCGCATGATGGGCGTTCCCGCCTCGTTTCGGTACATTGGAACCATGCCGTCCAGGAAAGGTTCCGGACGAATGAATGGAGGGAAGAGCCATGGCAACCCCGAATCCTATTGCTGTCGAAGCGGTCGACCTGGTCAAGGTGTATGGTGCCGGCGAGAACGCGGTCCACGCGTTGCGCAACGTGAATGTCACGTTCGAACGAGGCAAGTTCACCGCAATCATGGGACCGTCCGGATCCGGCAAATCCACGCTCATGCACACCCTGGCAGGCCTTGATTCGGCGACCAGCGGCCATATCCTGCTCGACGGCGCCGATATCACCATGATGAACGACAAGCAGCTGACCCTGTTGCGCCGTCACAAGATCGGCTTCATCTTCCAAAGTTTCAACCTGCTGCCGATGTTCACCGCCGAGCAGAACATCCTGATGCCGTTGACCCTTGCCGGACAGAAGCCTGATCGCAAGTGGTTCGACATGCTGGTGGACACCCTGGGATTGCGTGAACGTCTCGGCCACCGTCCGAACGAACTGTCCGGCGGCCAGCAGCAGCGAGTCGCCATCGCACGAGCCCTCATCAGCAAGCCGTCGGTCGTGTTCGCGGATGAACCGACCGGTAATCTCGACTCGGTTTCCAGCGCGGAAGTGCTGAGCTTCCTCAAACGTTCGGTCAAGGAGCTGGGACAGACCATCATCATGGTCACGCATGATGCGGTCGCTGCTTCCTACGCGGACCGTGCCATCGTGTTCGCCGACGGTCAGATCGTCGCCGATGTCGATCATCCAAGCGCCGACCAGATGAGCGAGCTGCTCATGCAGGAGCGCCGACGTGTCACGCTCAACCTGGCTGAAGGCATGCCCCAGCCGCCTGCCGCCGTCATGGATGACGGTCTCAACCGCTGAACGAGTATTACGAGACAAGCAAGGACACTCCCATGTGGTCGATTACAATCAAAATGATGAAAAAGAACATGAAGATGCTGATTCCTGCGGGAATCGCCATCCTGATCGGTACGGCGTTCATCGCCTGCACCTTCCTGTTCGGCAACACGCTCAACGATTCGCTGCGCACCCAGCTGACCGCCCAGTATGCGCAAGCGAATTACATCATCCAAAGCACGTCCAAGATGAGTGGATCAGGTTCGATACCGCCCACCATCGGTGAGGTGAACACCAAACAGATCACTTCCACCGACGGTGTGAAATCCACGTACATCCAGCAGAGCATTCCGGTCAACGCGTCAACGGGAGACAACAGCGCCACGCTGCTCGCCATCAACGCGTCGAGCGATGACCGCCTATTGCCGGTCACCATGGTCAAAGGCCATCAGCCGACGGGGGATAAGCAAATCGCACTGCCGGCCAAGCTCGCCGACCAGCTGTCGGTGAACATCGGCGACAAGGTGACCCTCGCCGCGAACTACGCTTCCGGCATGAGAGGCAGCGATTCCGTCGAGTTGACGGTCAGCGGCTTCACCGAAGACGCCAATGGCGCATTCGGCGCCTATGGCGGTGCCGCTGTCATCAGCATGCAAACCTTGGTGAACCTTGAGGGGGCGGACAGCGAATCCGACCTCATGTTCACCGGCATGACCCTGGACATCGACGAAACCAAAGCCGATACCGCCGTCGCATCGATCAAGAAGGAACTGCCGAACGGCTACAGCATCGAAACCCGGCAGAAAGCGGGGGATGAGGCGCTCAAGGCGCTCAGCCAATCCGGTACCAACGCCGTCACGGTGTTCCTCATGTGCTTCGGCATCCTCGCGATGCTCGTGGCGGCGCTCGTCATCGCCAACACCTTCCAAGTGCTGGTCGCCCAACGCCGCCGTACCTTGGCGTTGCTGCGCACGATCGGCGCGCAAAAAGGCCAGTTGTACCGTTCCGTCATCGGCGAGGCGGGCATCCTCGGCGTGATTGCTTCGGTACTGGGCATCGCGTTCGGCTCCGCAATCATGGCGATCGTCGTCCACAGCCACGCGCTCAAGAGCCTGGGCATGACCGGCGGACTGGTATTCACATGGCAGGTCTTCGTGATCCCGCTCGCGTTCGGTGTCGTCATGACCGTGCTCGCCTCGATCGGGTCCGCGCGTTCCGCCACGCGAGTCACCCCATTGGAGGCGTTGCGTCCCATCGATATCAGCGACAACAAGCGTGCCGGCATCGCCCGGGGCGTCATCGGCTTCCTGCTGATCGTCCTCGGTGCGGTGTTGACCGTCGGCGCGGTGATGACGCTCCGCTCGTCCATGTCCTCCTCGAATCTGAGCGACGATTATCCGACGATGCTGCTGTCCGCCATCGCAGGCTGCGCCCTGATCTTTATCGGTCTGGTGGTCACCGCGGCCTTCTGGATGCCGCTGCTTATGCGTCTCGGCGGCGCGTTCGCCGCACTGTTCGGTCCTGCCGCGAAAATCGCGCATGCCAATATCCAGAAGAATCCGAGGCGTGTCGCATCCACCGGTGTCGCCCTGCTGATCGGCGTGACACTCGTCTCATGCATCGGGACCGGTGCCGCCTGCGCCAAGCAGACGATGAACAACACGCTCGACACGCACTACAGCGTCGATATGATCGCCAAGGGCAGCACACTGAGCCAGTCCGTCGCCGATAAGATCGGCAAGATCGACGGCGTGACAACGACACTGTACGCGCCCATCGCCCGCGGCAGCGTCATCATCGAGGGTGAAGAGCGCAGCGCCACCCTGATCGGCGTGCCCGACACTGCCACGCTGTCCAAGGTGCTGCACGCGAATCTCAGCGGGGTCAGTCTTGACGAAGGCAAGGCCTTGGCTCCCACATACTCGTCGTTCACCGGCAAGGTCTTCTCGTTCAAGAACGACGAAGTGAGCTTCAGCGCTTTACACGATGACGGCAGCGATGGCGCATCCGACGCCAACACGCTGACCTACATCGTTACCCAGAGGGATTACCGCAATGTCGATCCGGATGTCATCGTCACCTTGTTCGTCAACGAATCCTATTTCCAGAACAAGCAAGTGCAGGCGGACGGGCATATCATCCTTGCCGCGGTCGACACGTCGAAGGCTTCCGCCGTGGACATCCTCACCAACGCGCAGACCGTCATCGGCACAAGCGCTGGCGCCTCATTGTCCGGTCCTATCGCCGAACGCGTCCGGTGGAACCAGATCGTCGACACAATGCTCACGCTTCTGGTCGCGCTGCTTGCGGTCGCCGTGCTGATCGCGCTGATCGGCGTGGCCAACACGTTGAGCCTGTCGGTTATCGAACGCACCCGCGAATCCGCGACCTTGCGAGCCATCGGTATGACCCGTGGCCAGCTGCGATGGTCGCTGGCCGTCGAATCGCTGGTCATCTCACTGGTCGCCGGCATCGCAGGCGAGATTCTCGGCATCGCCTTCGGCTGGGTCGGCTCCTACATGGTGTTCAGCACGTTCGGCAAAGTCGCGCTGGTCGCCAACTGGCAGCTGAACATCGGCGTGCTGGTCGTCGCCGCGCTGGCAGCCCTGCTCGCCAGCGTCTTCCCGGCACGACGCGCGGTCAAGACCCCGCCGGTTGAAGCACTCGCTGAAGCCTGATCTGGAAGGCGCCTGATCGGTCGGTACGACCGGCGCATGCTGGGGCCCGCCATTGCATTGAGCAGTGGCGGGCCCCAGTCGTATCGGGTGGCTTGGCGTGCCGTGCCTAGGGGCGGACCAGTCGGTTCTCGTAGGCGAACACGACGGCCTGCACCCGGTCGCGGGCGTTGATTTTCGCCAGAATATGCGCGACATGCGTTTTCACGGTCGGCAGGCTGATGAACAACTTATCGGCGATTTCCTGGTTGCTTAATCCGTGCGCGATTTCGATGAGCACCTCGCGTTCACGTTCGGTCAGCTCGTCCAGTTCCGGGTCGGTGTAGCGCGGTTGCGCCCCGACGGTCTGCGGCGCTTCTGGACGAGGTGTGGGACCGAACGTGCCGTCAATCATGCTTTCGATGAGCCGTTTCGTCGCCGAAGGGGCGATAATGGCGTTGCCTTGGTAGACGGTTCGGATGGAAGCGAGCAGGGTCTCCGGCTCGGCGTCTTTGAGCATAAAGCCTGAAGCGCCGGCGTTGATGGCGGACATCACATACTCATCCAAATCGAACGTCGTCAGGATGATGACACGGGTGACACGTCCGATACCGGCGGCATCGTCACTGTCGTCGCCGTCGCCGACGTGTTCTGTGCGGTGCGGATCTGATTCCATGGCGGTGATCTGCCGGGTCGCTTCAATCCCATCCATACCCGGCATGCGCACATCCATGAGGACGACATCAGGGTGCAGCCTGCGTGCGAGCGCGACTGCCTGGTCGCCGTCGCCGGCCTGTCCGACCACCTCCATGTCCGCTTGGGAGCCGATAACCATGGCGAACCCGACGCGCACGAGCTCCTGATCGTCCGCGATGATTACACGGATATGCTGCTGTTGATTCATGATCTCCACTGTATCCGGTGACGGGGTCGCTCGCCAGATGTAGTCCCATATCGTGCGTATATGCGTTCGCGGGACGGACATCGACGGCAGTGGCGAACCCCGATGTACTCGACTGTTGGAATACTGGTACTCATGAGAGGCCTACCATGGCGGCTGTGTGCAGCGTCTTGATGACGGACTGCGTGCCCGGGCATAAGCCCCGACGGCGTTGCCCGACGCGGCGGGAGAGGTCGCTTGGAGAGAGCACAAGGAGAGGCCACAAGGAGTGGTGAGCGGTGAAGTATACAGCCGGCGCATGGAAAAGGGCGGTCGGTATCGCGATCGCTGTGGTGCTCGCCTGCACCTTCGTCATCGTCAGGACCTACGCCGAAATACACCCTTCCGCGGACATGGCGTATCGGAGCGCCGACTATCAGGTGGAAGTCCAGCGCAACGGCGATCTGACAATCCGCGAGCATATCGATGTGACGCTGAAGAAACGAAACAAGCCGTGGCGGCAACTGTACCAGCAGTATCGTCTTGATCCTGACCAGCTCACCGCCATCACCGGGGTGAGCGTTAAGGACACCACGACCGGCAGGACCTACACCCAAGCCGACCCGATCGTGCCCAGCGGTCAGTCCACGCCACTGTGGGACTCCACGTATGCGGGACACTGGTACATCAAACGGGCCGGAGTCGGTACGCAGACGTATGACCCGGAGCGTGACAAGCCGGACGCCTCGGGCGGCTATTCGGACCGATATCCCACCATCGAGATCGGATGGAATATCCCCGTGACCGAGAACGCAGACAGCATGGGTTTCGACATCACCATGACCTTCGAAGGGGTCTGCACCGCCTATGACGATGTCGCCGCATTCCAGTGGGAGCCGATTGGCACCAGAAACACCGTCCCGATCGGCGAGGTGACCGGCACGGTGACTTTCCCCGAAGGCGTCACGACGAAGAATTCAGCGACTTGGCTGCACTTCGAAGGCCCATTCTCACAGACCACACGCGATAAAGACGGTACGCTGCATTTCTCAGCGAAGAACGTGGAATCCGGCATGTATCTCGATGTGGTCGCCATGGTCGATATCGCCCAGATGAACGATGTCGCCCGTCATGAGCCGGGCGAACACCGGGAGAGCCTGATCACCTCGGAGCAGGACAAGATGGACAGCTGGGCGCGATACCGCGACGCCAAACACAAGGAATTGGTGATGCGCGCGTTCATCATCGCGGCCATCGGCATCACCCTGTGCGTCGCCATGCTCGCCTGCCTGCGCGGCAGCATCCGCAAGACGTCGTTCCCCAAGGACGCCGCATACCGTCGTGAGCCGCCCGACATGACGCCGAACAACGCGGCGCGCCTCAACGCGCTGATCGAGCATTGCCCTCCATCGCAGACGAATGCGCGTGCGCTGAGCGCCACCATGCTCTCGCTCGCATCCAAACATGCTATCAGGCTCCTGCCTGGTACGGCGGAATCCTATGACGGCATTGATGTATCCGGCGCGAGTGACGCCACCGTTTTGTCGGGGGTCGAGCAAACCCCGGCCGTCGAATATCACATGGACCGGTCGGACGGGCGCACGAGTATCGCCGTCAAACCTGATGATGTGACCATCGTAATCGAAGCAGATGGCGAGGATTCCCGTGGCCGTGCGGCATTGCACCTGTGCGACAGCGAGACCGACCTGCTGGATTTCCTCGAGGCGGTGGGCAAACACGGTAAGACCCGGGTGTTCGACATGAAGCAGATGCGTTCCCTGATGAATGACTGGAAACGCGGCGCGAAAGAACAGCAGACCATGGTGACGCAGCTTGAGGGGGAGTTCTCGAAACTGAACCTCACTGTGCCTTCCGGCCGGGGAGGCATCGTCGTCAGCATCATCGCGTTCATCTATCTGGTGGCCAGTTGCGCGTTGCTATCGAGCAACCTGTTCCTGCAATTGGTGACGATTCTTCCGGTCGCATTGTGTGTCGGCTTATGCATGGGCCTGATGCGGTTCTCCGGTTTGAACGAGCGTGGCAGCAAGCTGGCTTCACAGTTGGACGCTTTCAAGCGCTATCTCAATGATTTCAGCGATTTTACTGATCGTGGGACGCCCGATCTCGCATTGTGGGACAGCTACCTGGTGTATGCCGCGGCGCTCGGCCTGTCCGAACGAGTGATGGACCAACTTGCCCATGCGGTTCCCGAACTGGCCGACCCGCAATGGCTTGACGACCACGCGGACGGCACCTTGCTGTACTGGATGTACCGTCCGACGATGCTGCCCAACGCCGTCATCGCCGGCATTGCAGCAGGCGGCGGGTCCGGTGTCGCGGCATTCGAGCCGTCGTCTTTCGCGGATCTGGGTGCGCAGCTCAATGACGGGTTCGTTGAGGTCCAGAGTGCGATTGAGACCACGCTCAGCTCCTCAGGCTCTGGATCATCCGGCGGATTCGGCGGTGGCGGCGGTGGTGCCGGTGGCGGCAGTTTCGGCGGCAGATAGCGCATCGGATACGGCCCCCGGGGCAACCGGGGCAACCGGGGCGAGCGGGGCGATATCCTCCGAACGATCGTGATCTTCATCGCTGAACCCGGTTTTGCGCAGCACGCCGAGCAGCTCACGCATCCGAGCCAACGCCTCACGGCCCTGTTCGCCGATCTGTTTGAACGCGTCGCGTACCGCATCAGCGTCAGGTTCGCTGCCTTCCCGCTCCGCCTGCTCGAACATAGCCAGACCGGCATCGGTGCGGGCGATGACGGATTGCAGTGTCTGCGTGACTTCGCTTTGGATATTCGCGCTGATCTGGTCGCGCTCCACGTTCGCGGCGAGAATCTGCTGGCGATGCGCTTCTTCACGTAGCGCTTGTTCCCGGGCCTGCTGGACGAGCGCATCATTGCCGCTGGAACGTTTCCACAATGCTGACACGATGGTGATCAGGCAGAGGGCGGCAATGACCACGAATGCCAAAGCGGTTTCGACCAGCATGGTGCCGTTCGGTCTTGCCGGTCGGGGAATGTCGGCGAGCATCGCCAGCAGGCAGCGGTACCCCATGGTCCCAGCCAGAACCGATGCTGCACAAGCGCAGGTGATGAGACCGGCGGCGGCGATCGCGCCTCTGACGGTGCGTTCGTTTCCGTAGAGTATGACGGCGGAGAGCACGCCCAGCGTCATGATATTGACGAACAGAATGCATGGCATGACCATGATTTGGATCAGGGCGAAGATGACCGCGACGGCGGCGCTGGCACGGGGGAACCGGCGTCTGAACATCCATGGCAGCATGACCATGATGGTCACTATCCATATGACGGTTTGGTCGATCGCATCCGTTTGGCGCCCGGCAAGCACGAATTGCAGGTTGTTGCCCACGTTCACCCCCGAGTAGCTGAACATGATGGCGATCAGTATGCCGGACAGGATGTCGGAGAACAGGTAATGACGCTCCCACCATCCGGACATGCGTTCAACGGTGTTCGCCCCGTGTCGCGTGCCGTCGGACATGACGGGTGTCGCCTGCCGGTTGCTTACATAGTGTCGCCACGCCTGGGATATCCAGGATGCGGCTGCCGGTCGGGCGGCTTTGCGATCCCGTGTCGGGGCGGCTGACGGCGGTCGGGTGACCTGATGGCGTTCGTGGTGCGATTCACCATCAACCGTATCACTGTCATGTATGACAGCAGCGCGGTTGGCGGGGCGTGCGGCGAGCGCCCCGGGGCCGCCGTATCCCGGTACATCACGGTATGGTACGCTCGCTGTGACTTCGAACCCGCCACTGAGTCGCGGGCCTGCCTGCACACTCCCGGACGCCATCGCGATGCGTTCACGCATGCCTTGCAAACCGTATCCCGGCTTGTGCCCGTCAACGGCGGCGCTCGCGCCACGGCCGTCATCGGTGACACTGACGGTCAGCTTCTGCGTGTCCCATATCTCATCGATATTCACGTGGACATCCGGGCCAGCGTATTTGCGAATATTGCTCAGCGCCTCCTGCATCATCCGGTACATCGCCGTACTGGCGGTTTCACTCAACCATGCCGGATGTGGCTGTCCATGAACCCGGTACGCAAGCCGGATATCACCGCCCGTATGGCGCGCCTCGTCAATCAGCGTGGAAACCTGCCGGTAATCCGCATGGTCAGGTTCGCCGAACACGCCCAGCAGATGCCGCATATCTTGCATCGCTCGCTCGGATTCCTGCTTGATGGTATGCATGGTGTGTTTGGCGATATCCGGATTTGAAGCCCCGGCATACCTGCCGCCGTCGGATTGCACGATGATGATGGACAGCGTATGCGCGACGATATCATGCATATCGCGGGCGATTCGTGCGCGCTCCGCAAGGGCAGCGATACGGCGGCGTTCCTCCTCCCCGGCCTGCAACGCCGTATTACGTTCCCTGAGCGCCGTGATGGTCGTGTTGCGGGCACGCTGCCAGTAGGCGAAGAATATCACGGTGATGATGCACAGGATGATGATGATAAGACTGCCCGCGAAGGATGCCAAGAAATTCTGCGAACACGTGTGAGGGTCGTTGCCCTGACACAGTGAGACCCGGTATGGTGACAACGCGAAACCGAACACCGGGCCGAGGCTGCTGGACGCGGCGAGCGCGAGCGAAGCCATGATGCCGAGGGCGAGTGCGAGGCATGCGAACAGACAGCTGCGTTTCGGGTTGCCGTACACCATGACGGCGTACAGGACCGTCAACGCGAACAGGTCGGCGGGAACGAGGGCGGGGCCGAGGATGAGCTGTCCGGTGGTGATCGCCGTGATCGCCCATGCGCTTGGTTCCGGTTTCCACCGGCGTAAGGCCATGGGGATCAGCATGGCGATCTGCCAGAACACGCGGACTGCGGGCGGGCATGAGAAGAACACGCCGGGGATGGACCCGGTGTTTGTCGTGATGAGGAGGAGGATCACGCCGATCAGTAGGGTGCACGCCGTGTCTACTGCCAAGACGTGGCTTTTCGCCCATGCGGTCATCCGTGTCATCCAATTCATGCTGTTTACCCTAGCGTTTGGCGGGCATGATTGCCATCATGCGTAAGGATGAAAGGCCGGGGTGGGGCTATGGTGGGCGTAGTGATTCGTGTTCGGGTTCACTTTCGGGAGGCACATGGTGACGGCGTTGGCGCAGTATTACGTTCCGGGGCGGTATGTTGAGGATCATGCGATCGATGTCCCGTTGGATTGGCGGGGGAACACACCTGGCGCATCAGTGTCGGGGGAGACGATCCGGCTGTTCTACCGGGTGGTGTGCGAGGCGGGCCGCGAGCATGAGGACCTGCCGCTGCTGCTGTTCCTGCAAGGCGGGCCGGGCGGTGCCGGGCCGCGCCCGATGGCCGATGGCGGCGGGGACGCGTGGCTTGCCGAAGCGTTGAAGCATTTCCGCGTCGTGCTGCCTGACCAGCGTGGCACCGGGCGTTCCTCACGTGTCGATTCGCACGTCATGTCCCGCATCGGGGACGCACAGGCGCAGGCGGAGTATCTCAAGCGTTTCCTCGCCGATTCGATCATCCGGGACTTCGAGCATCTGCGGCTGACCGTGTTCGGCGGCCGCACGTGGGTGACGCTCGGGCAAAGCTACGGCGGGTTCCTGACCTTGAGCTACCTGTCCCTGTTCCCACAGGGTCTGGCCGCATGCTTCACCAATGGAGGTATCCCGCACGTGCCCGCCGATGCGGATGACGTGTACGCGCACACCTTCCCGCGCATGGAATCCAAAACCATGCAGTATTACGCGCGTTACCCGCAGGACCGTGAGCGTGTCGCCGCCGTGGCCGATCGGGTTGCACAAGGGGGAGTAGCGCTGCCCAACGGCGACCCGCTCACCGTCGAACGGTTGCAGACGCTGGGCGGCGGCTTCGGCATGAAGCCGAGTTTCGAACAGATTCACTGGCTGTTCGACGAGGCCTTTGTCGACGGCGATGGTTCCGCGGATACCGCGTCCCCGCTGTCCGACGAATTCCTCACCCACGTGATGGATACGACCGCGTCCCGCCCCCTGTACTGGCCGCTCCAGGAGTTCATCTATGCGGACGGCGAGCTTGATCATCCCATCAACTGGGCCGCCCAACGCGCCTGCGACGCCCGAACGCAATTCTCCATGTCCGCACGGCCGTTGCTGTTCACCGGGGAGGCGATCTTCCCGTGGATGTTCCAGCAGGAGCAAGCGTTGCGCCCCTTCGCCGCCGCCATGGACATCCTCATGCAGGACACCCATTTCGGCAAGATCTACGACGCCGACCAGCTCGCACGCAACGAGGTGCCGCTGCAGGCGACCGTCTACGTGGACGACATGTACGTCGATTCGACACTCCAGCTTGATACCCTGTCCCGCGTAGGCAACAGCCACTACTGGGCGACCAACGAATACGAGCATGACGGATTGCGCACCGACCCCAGCGTCTTCGCCCGCGAATACCAGGAGGCCTTGGGGCGAGGAGACCTCGCCGACGTGCGGTAAGCCGTCCGCTGCCGTCGCAGCTGAAACCTGAACGCATATCGTGGCCGGTACAGCGCCGGCGACAACCCAGGAAAGGAACACCATGACCCAACAATTGAGCGACATCACCGTAGGATTCATCGGCTACGGTGCGATGGCACAAGCGATGGCACAAGGCTTCGTGGACGCCGGCGTTCTCGAAGGCTCGCAGATGCTCGCCTGCGCAGGACACTACGACAAGCTCGTAGACACCGCCGCACCACTCGGCGTGCGACCCATGCACAACGCCACCGAAGTCGCCGCAGCAAGCGATATCGTCATCCTCGCCGTCAAACCGAACCTGATCGAACAGGTCGTCACGCCGATCCTGCATGAGCTCGCCAACAGCATTGTCGTATGCGTCGCCTGGGGGTGGACCTTCGACCGGCTTGAAAGCGTGCTCGAAGATCACACCCCGCACATCTCCATCATCCCCAACACGCCGATCGCCGTAGGCCAAGGCGTCAGCGTCGTCGAAGACAAACATAATCTCACCGATTATCAGGCGGGGCTTGTCCGTGCGCTCCTTGAACCGGTCAGCATGCTCGAAACCGTCGACACCGCGCACATGTCCCAAGCCGGCACCATCTCCAGTTGCGCCCCCGCATTCACCGCCATGTACATCGAGGCACTCGCCGACGCCGGCGTGCAATACGGGCTCAAGCGGGCCAGCGCATACCGGCTCGCCGCGAAAATGGTCGAAGGCACGGGCGCTCTGCAAGTCAGCGACGGCCGCCTGCCTGCGGCCATGAAGGATGCGGTCTGCTCTCCGGGCGGCGCGACAATCCGTGGTGTGGTCGCGTTGGAGCAGCACGGGTTCCGCGGTGACGTGATTTCCGCCGTACAAGCCGTCGAAGGCTGATACCGGCTGTCGTGCAATACTGCAGGGTCAATCACGCCGGCCGGCTGACAGCGTAGTGCGAACCGGCCGGCGTGGTGACGTGCCGGCACGTGCGCTACGTCCATCATGCCTCTACACTGGAAAGCATGTCTTTAACTATCGGAATCGTCGGCCTGCCGAATGTCGGCAAGTCCACCATGTTCAACGCGCTCACCCGCAACAATGTGCTGGCGGAAAACTACCCGTTCGCCACCATCGAGCCGAACACCGGCATCGTGCCCCTGCCGGATGACCGACTGCCGGTGCTCGCCAAGCTCGTGCACACCGAGAAAATCGTGCCCGCAACCGTCACCTTCGTCGATATCGCCGGTATCGTCAAGGGCGCTTCGGAAGGTGAAGGCCTGGGCAACAAGTTCCTCGCCAACATCCGTGAAGCCGACGCGATCTGCGAGGTCGTCCGCGCTTTCGAGGACGATGACATCGTGCACGTCAACGGCAAAGTCGATCCCGCCGACGATATCGACACCATCAACACGGAGTTGATTCTCGCCGACCTGCAAACCATCGAAAACGCGTTGCCGAAGTTGGAAAAGGAGCTACGCGGCAAGAAGGTCACGCCGGAATACGTCAATGCCGTCAACGAAGCGAAGAAGATTCTCGAAGCCGGTGAAACCATCGACCATGCGGCGCAGGCCGGCAAAATCAACAAGGACGACATTTACGACCTGCACTTGTTGACCGCCAAGCCGTTCATCTACGTGTTCAACGTGGACGACGCCGAACTGGGCAACGAGCAGCTGCGCAAGAAGCTCACTGACCTGGTGGCCCCTGCGAAAGCGATTTTCCTCAACGCCCAGTTCGAAGCCGACCTGACCGAACTTGACGAGGCAGACGCGCGTGAAATGCTCGAGGACGCCGGACTCAAGGAATCCGGGCTCGACCAGCTTGCCCGCGTCGGATTCGACATCCTCGGTTTGCAGACCTTCCTCACCGCAGGCGAGAAGGAGGTGCGCGCCTGGCAGATCCACAAGGGCTGGACCGCCCCGCAGGCCGCCGGCGTAATCCACACCGATTTCGAGCGTGGCTTCATTAAAGCCGAAATTGTCTCCTACGATGACTTCGTCGCCGCCAATGGCTCGATGAACACCATCAAGGAGGAAGGCAAGCTTCGCCTCGAAGGCCGCGACTACGTGATGCAGGACGGCGACATCGTCGAATTCAAGTTCAACGTATCCAAGTAACCGTCCGCACCCCGCCAAAACGGCGCGATTCCAACGATTCCAAGCTGTGAAACGTTGCAATCGCGCCGTTTTTGAATGTACGGAAACAGGCCGTTCGTGACACGTTCCGGGCGGTTGTCGCCATCGAATGAGTGACTTTAGAGTGCCCTTTCGAGGGCGCTCGCCGGCAGTATTCGACCCGGGACTTCGCAGGATGCGGGACTTTTAGCGGGGACGACACAAACAGTGGCAAACTCCCGGGAGTTTATGCATGCACACGGGATGCGGCGGTAATGTGACAACGAAAACGTTGAAATACCAACATGCCCGAAATCAAGCCCTTGGGAGTTTTACACGCAATACCGTCAATACTGCGAAAAGTCCCACGCCGAATGACGCAATTCGCCGACACCTTCCGGATTCGCAATGGAGCCGCATTCTTCCGAGCCGTGTGAAAGCGTGACAGTATCGAGCCGAACCTGCAGGTTGCCGCCGTGCGAGAATCAGCCCACGCGGTGGCAACCGCACTCAGCTGTCCAACACGATCGGCGAGCCTGAAAGCCGCGTGACCAGCGTACTGGTGTTCTGTGATAGCAGTACGACGCCTGCAATAACCACGAAGATGATTATCATGGTGATGATGGTGCGCTTGCGATAATTCAGAACGCGGCGGATTGCTGTCGTTCCGACCAGCATACTGGACGTGCCGGCGCCGGTGAGCAGGCCGCCGATATGCGCCTGCCAAGCGATATCCGGAACAAAGAGCGGCATAACCAGATTGATGGCCGTAAGCACAATCAGTTGCCGCAAGTCAAGATGCGTGCGCGAAGATGTGACCATCAGTGCGCCAAGCACACCGAAAATCGCACCGGAAGCACCAAATGAGGATTGCAGCCATGACTGCGGATCGTCAAGTATACGGGCGGCGACCATGGTACCTGCGTCACCTCCCAGTCCGCTGAGCAGATACAGCATCAGGAACTGCCAGTGTCCCAGAAGCTTTTCCAATGAGGGTGCGACAAGCCATAGCGTGATCATATTGCACAGGATGTGCCAAACGTCGATACCGGGAGCGTGCATGAACAGGGAGGTGAGGAAGGTCCATGGTTGTGATGCTGTCAGTGCCGGGATGAACGCCATGCGGTACACCATGCCGGTGAACGCGTTCTTGTCAGCGTAATAGGCGATTTGTTCCACCAGCCACATCAGCACGCATACTGTGATGATAATGCTGGTGATGACCGGTCCGCGATGCTTCCATTCGTATCGCAGGTGGCGGATCCAACGGGTTGGGGACAATCTGATAGGCGAAGTCATATCTCAACTCTACGGCACGCACTGGCACGGGTCGTATGTGCGGCTTGCATGGCGCCAAGCATGGTTGTGGTGTTCATGGGAATCGGGTCATCGGTGCGGGAATGGGGTCCGCTTCACCAGTGTTGCGAGGCTCACTGGAATCCGCTGTTTGGTGGGTGGAGGAGGACGGGCGTCGCTCTATCTCGCTGTTGTGTGACCGTATCGTCGCATCGCAGGCCGGTATCCTGCTGCTGTGCCGTCCGTGTGTCCGCTATCCGTCCGTTGTGTGACGGTGCCGTCGCACAACGAGCTGATACGGAACCGTCATTCGGCCGGGCGCGATGCCATTGCCGTCCCCTGATGTCGCCGGCATGGCCGGCGGCGTCCGCCACAGTGATGTCGCCTATGGCACGTAGTACCATAATATGGCTCCAGTCCGCGCGGTATTGACGTGCGTACCGTTATAACGGGTATGTGAGCGGATTCACCCGGAGACACTGGGCGCCGCGGGCGGTTTCAAGCCCGCGTTCGGTATGACAGATGAATGGAGACAAGTATGGCGGCTGTTACCGGCGGGCAATCTCCCGATCGCAATCCGTTGCGCAACAATGCCGAGATTCTGCTTGCAGCGATTATCTGTATCATCCTGATTTTCGGATTCTTCGCCACCCAGCAGAACCATGCCGACCGTCAAGCTGCCGTCACATCCCAAACGGCACGTGAGCCTGTTGTCCGTCACGCGGCCGCCGGGGTCGAGGACCGTACGGCATTGCGGCGTTCCATGGTTCCGGCAATCAATCCCGAGCCGGGGACGCATACGAACGCCCAGAACAACGGCACCACTATTGACTGGCGTGCCCCATCCGGAGGTGTCCAGCCGAAGCTTGCGAACTACCGCAACTTGAATATCACAGTTGACTTGTCCGCCCAACGGGTGTACGTACGGTCCAATGACAAGACGATTTACACGATGATTGCCAGTACGGGGCTGCATGACAGCACTCCGCACGGCGATTTCACCATCAACGGCCGAGGTGACCATTTCTACAATCCCTCTGACGGATGGGGCGCGGACTACTGGGTGTCATTCCGCAACAACGTGTACCTGTTCCACACGGTACCCACCAAGCAGGATGCGGGCTCATACGTGGTCAGTGAGGCGGTGAAGCTCGGACATCCGGCGTCGCATGGTTGTGTGCGGCTGACGCTTGCCGACGCGAAATGGTTGTACGATCAGGTCCCTGACGGCACACCCGTACACATCGGCTGACCTTGTCTGACCGTTTGCCGGTCGTTTCACTCGTCCGCCTGTATGGACGAGCGGTGAATTGTCGGTGTCGTTTGCGCTTTGCGCGCGAAGTCGGCTGACGCGGCTGCCCGTCTTGCGGTAGCGTGGTAGTCAGTATCGTCCCGCGTCGGAGCAGGACACGGCTGACAGCTCACAGAAAGGAGCGCTTATGGGGATGCCGCTTGATTTGTACGTGATTCGGCACGGCGAATCCGAAGCGAATGTGATTATCGAGGCGGGGGAGCAGGGAGACACCTCCTTGTACACGCAGGATAACGTGACGGTGCCGGATCGTTCATGGCGCCTGACGGCGACCGGCCGTCGTCAGGCGGATTGTATCGGACGCTGGTTGGTCTCCCAGCAGCAACTGTTCGACCGCTATCTGGTTTCGCCGTATGTGCGTGCCCGCGAAACCGCCGCGACGATGGCCTTGCCGAAAGCGAAGTGGGAGGAAACCCGTGTGCTTCGTGAACGTTCGTGGGGCGAGATCAACACCATCACGCAGGACGATTTCAAAACGAATTACGAACGCAACTGGATGTTCAAACGTACCGACCCGCTCTATTGGCGTCCGCCGGCAGGTGAGTCGATCGCCGATGTCGCCGAGGATCGTGTGCATAACCTGCTTACCTCACTGAACCGCCGCGCCGAGTCGGAGTCGGTGGTCGCGGTTACGCATGGGGATTTCATGATGGCGATGATGCTCACGCTTGAAGACCTGTCGGATGAGGAGTTCCTGCGTCGTGCGGATAGCGATGATTGGAAGATCACGAATTGCACGTGCCTGCATTACTCCCGTCGTGACCCCCATACCGGCCGTACGACGGAACGGCTGCGCTGGGAGCAGACCGCCCGCCCGGTGCTCGACCATGAGACCGGCCGTTGGGAGGTCCAAGTGGAACCGTGGCGTGAGTTTCAGCGTCCGCTGCTGTCGAATGGCGATCTGGTTGATGTCGTGCATTCGGTCGACCCCCACCTCACCCAGTTCGCCAAGTAGCGTACGATCGTTACACATTGTGACGACTTGGCGTCACATGATGCGACACGCCTGAATATCCGCGGGTTTACACAGGTTGCCGAAGATTGTGACATTGACACCGCTACCATGTTGCAAGGCGCCGGCACGTATCGTGCACTCCGGCGAAATCAGAAGAAAAAGGAGCGGTAGATGAGTAGCGGCTTGTTCACGTGGAAACTGCATGGTGACGGCAAGACCTTGAAGCCGGGGGAGGTGGTCGAACCTGACGAGCGTCTGTCCTGGCCGCGCACGGCGGGCATCGGCGCACAGCATGTCATCGCGATGTTCGGCGCGACCTTCCTGGTCCCGATCCTCACCGGCTTCGACCCGTCGACGACCTTGTTCTTCACCGCCATGTCGACGGCGCTGTTCCTGTTGATCAACAAGAACAAGCTTCCGAGCTACCTTGGCAGCTCCTTCGGCTTCATCGCCCCGATTGCGGCGGTCGCATCCGCCCACAAGGGCATTGCGGTCGCAAGCTTCGGCATCATGGTCACCGGTCTGCTGCTCGCCTTGGTGGGCGTGCTCGTCCATTTCGCGGGCGCCAAGTGGATCGACAAGATCATGCCCCCGGTGGTCAACGGCGCAATCGTGGCCATCATCGGCTTCAACCTCGCCCCGTCCGTGTGGACGAACTTCCAGAAGGCTCCAGATACGGCAGTGGTGACGCTGGTCGCCGTCCTGCTGATCGGTGTGCTGTTCCGCGGCCTGATCGGGCGTCTGAACATCCTGCTGGGCGTGCTGGTCGGTTACGCGTACGCGTGTGCTCGCGGTCAGGTCGATTTCAAGGCGGTGGAAAGCGCCGCTTGGGTCGGTTTGCCGCAGTTCCATCTGCCGCAGGCTGATTTCTCGATTCTTGCGATGTTCATTCCGGTCGTCCTCGTGCTGGTCGCCGAGAACGTGGGCCACGTCAAGTCGGTCGCCCAGATGACTGGTCGAGACTATGACAACCAGATCGGCACCGCGCTCATGGCCGACGGTATCGGCACCGCGATCGCCGGTTTCGGCGGCGGCTCCGGTACGACCACATACGGTGAGAACATCGGCGTCATGGCCTCCACGAAGGTGTATTCGACCGCCGCCTACTGGTGTGCCGCGGCGTTCGCCTTGATTTTGAGCTTGTGCCCGAAGTTCGGTGCCGTGATCAACACCATTCCCGCCGGCGTGCTCGGCGGTGTGACCACCTTGCTGTACGGCATGATCGGCATGATCGGCGTGCGCATCTGGGTGGACAACCATGTCAACTTCGACAAGCCGGTCAACGTGATGACCGCGGCCGTCACGATGATCATCGGCATCGCCGACTTCACCTTCGCGGTCAGCGGCGTGCAGTTCAACGGCATCGCCATCGGCACGATTGTGGTGCTCGTCATGTACCACGGACTCAAGGCCATCGGCAAGGCGACCGGCACAATCGCCAAGGACGATCCGGACGTACTATGATCGCCTGATTCGGCGTGAGATGCATTCGCATATGATTATGGGCCGCATCCTGTTTCCAGGGTGCGGCCCACGTTGTTGTCATGCTGTCAAACCGTGGTGCAAACGGTCTGCCGGTCTGCGCGTGTTGTGTCAGCGGTTGCGCTTGCGGTGTTCGACAACCGGCTTGTCTCGATACTGGTCATCCGCGGTGAAGCACGTGCGATACACCATCACCATGATCAGGGTGTCTGCCAGCAGGGTGAGCGCGGCGATGGAGGCGAGGATTACGAACTGGTATTTCGCCGCGTTGAGCGGGTCGCCGCCTGCGATGACCTGACCGGCCATCATGCCTGGGATGGTGACGATACCGCTGGAGGCGAGTGATGCCGTGGTCGGCAGCAAGCCGAGACGGATCGAGGAGATGATTGATGGCCGTGCGGCCTCCCAACGGGTGGCGCCCAGTGCGAGCAACGTGTCCACTTCGTTGCGGCGTTCTTTCATGCTTTCGTAGAAGCGGCTCAACCCTACCGCCAGTGCGGAGACCGTGTTGCCCAGCAGCATGCCGGTCAGCGGCACCACGAGTTGCGGCGCGTACCACGGGTGGGGGCGGATGACCAGTTCGGTGACCATGGAGATCATGAGCAGCATGGTGATGACCAAGGACAGTAGTACCGGGCCTGCGAGGCCTTTCGGTACGCCTTTGGCGCGTGACAGGGTGATTTGCACGGCCGCCACCAGCATGCCGGTGATGAGGATGAGCACGAGCCACGGGTTGCCGGACTTGATGACATAGCCCATGATGAATCCCATGGCGCACAATTGGACGAGCGCACGGCAGGCCGACCACAGGAGTGTTTTGCCGATGCCCAGGTGCATGAGCCATGACAGGCCTGAAGCCACGATGACCATCGTGAGCGCGATGAGCAGACCCCAGATGTCAATGGGGTAGGAGGTGCCGGAAGCTTGGACGGCGACGGGATACATGCCCGTGGTTGTCAAGATGGTGCTAGTCATCGTAATACCCCCTTGTCGAGTATGACGGTACGGGTGGCGACCCCGTCCGGCGGCCGGTGGCGGATACGGATGACCGCCATGCCGCGTTGCGCCGCGTGACTGAGAATCGTGGCGACTTTTGCCGCGTTGTCGTCGTCGAGCCCGGCATCGACCTCGTCGGCGAGCAGGAGTTTGGGATCGGTCAGTAAGGTGCGTGCCAAGCTGACGCGTGCCGCTTGGCCTCCGGACAAGTCATGCGGCGCCCTGGCAAGGTCGATGTCCTCGCAGCCCATGGCGTCGAGCGTGGAGCGGATGGTGCTGTCCGGCAGTGCGTCGGTTCCGCTGTGCGTAGATCCCCAGATGCTGCGATGATGCCTTCTACCGTGCGACTCGGACTGGCTTGCGGCGTCCGTATTATCGGCATGGCGCTCATTGCGGATGGCGAGCGTCCATGGCAGGCGGATCACATCGGCGACATTCTCGCCGATCAGCACCGGTTGTTGCGGCAGATAGGCGACCATGCGGCGCCATTGTTGGGGGCTGAACTCCGCCGACGCCCGTCCTTCGAGGCTCATGGTGCCGTGGGCGTGCGGGTTGAGTCGTGCGAACGCGGTCAGCAGGCTGCTTTTGCCGGAGCCTGACGGGCCGACAAGGTCGACGATTTCGCCGGCGTCGATGTCGAAGGACAAGCCGCGGAAAATGGTTTTTTCCCCTTCCGGTGCGGGAAGGGCGCACGTCATGTCGCGTGCGCTGAACAGATGCGTACTCATGGATACAGGCTATCGCGTTCTGGGGTGAACCGGACGGTTGTTGTATGGCGTTTCGCGGATTGTCCACCTGCCTCATACCAGACCAGTCTGTGATTATGCTGGGCGTATTGCTCTTCCTTGCCGCCCGGTACGCTGGAAACCATGTCAATGTTTGATGATTTCGGCAACATGTTCGGCTTTCCCGGCGGCAAAGGGCGACGAGACGACGATCCCGAGGTCGTTGACGTGCAAGTCGACGGCGACGCCGCAGGCTCCGGCACCAAACCGCCGCGCGGCACCACGTCCGGACCGCGCCTGACCCGGCGTCCTTCCGGTGCTGCGAAGAAGCATCATGCCGGCAGCGCGGTCGGATTGACCATTGTCGCCGTGCTGGTCGTGATCATCGGCCTGTTCTTCGGGCTGTCGCGGTTCATCACCGACGTCATGTGGTTCGACCAACTTGGTTTCCAGCGTGTCATCTGGACCCAGTTGGGCGTGAAAATCGGCTTATGGGTGGCATACGCGGTGCTCATGGCATTGGTGAGTTTCATCGCCGCGGTGTTGGCGATCCGTACACGGCCGAGCGGGGCGGACGGCTCCAAGGTGCGTGTGCACGGTGATGTCATCGAAATCGGCAAAGGGGTCAGCACCCGTACCGCCACGCGTGTGGCTGTGGTCGTCTCCTTGATTGTCGGCATCATCTTCGGATCGCAATTCAACTCGAACTGGTCGCAGATCCTGCTCATGTTCAACGCGCAACGGTTCGGCACCACCGATCCGCAGTTCGGCTTGGACACTGGGTTCTACGTCTTCGTGCTGCCGGGATTGCGTCTCGTGATGTCCGCGGTGTCCATGCTGCTTGTCATGGGGATCATCTTCTCCATCGTCACACATGTGCTGGTCGGCGGTATTCGCCTGACCATGCCGGTGCAAGGGCGCGGCCTGTTCGCCATCACCAAGCATGCGCGCCGTCAGATCGGCATCTGGCTGATCCTCAACATGCTCGTCTGGTCGGCCAACCAAGTGCTCGGCGTGTTCTCCAGTCTCACCGCACAAGGCGACCGGATCACCGGCGCCACCTACACCACGGTCCACGCCACGATTCCGGTCACGTTCATCATGGCCGCACTGACGGCGATTCTCGGCGTGGTGCTCGGCGTGTGGCTCATGCGCTCCCACCAGCTTGAAGGTCCGGCTCCTGTCGGTGTGCGCGCCCGGGCGGCCCTCAAAGCGTGGCGTACTCCGACCATCGCCATCGCGGCAACACTCGTCATCGCACTCGTACTCACCGGAGTGTGGCCGGCGCTCATGCAACGCTTCCGCGTCAACCCGAACGCGCAGGAAGCGGAATCCTCGTACATCCAGCGCAATATCGACGCCACCAAGCAGGCGTACGGGTTGGACAATATCAAGGTCGAACAGTATGCGGCGACCACGGAAGGCAAGTCCGGCGCGTTGAGCTCCGACGCGGAAAGCACCGCGCAGATCCGCCTGCTGGACCCGCAGATCGTCTCGCCGACCTTCAAACAACTCCAGCAGTCCAAACAGTATTACACCTTCGCAGACACGCTCGCGGTAGACAAATACACCATCGACGGCACCAGCCAGGACACGGTGATCGCCGCCCGCGAGCTCAACCTTGACGGTAACGACAACCGCAACTGGGTCAACGATCATACGGTGTACACGCACGGTTACGGCGTGGTCGCAGCCTACGGCAACAAGGTCACGGCGGACGGCCAACCGAAATTCTTCGAATCCGGTATTCCCACCCAAGGCAAGCTCACCCAATCCGAACATTACGAGCCGCGCATCTACTTCTCGCCGAACGCCCCCGAATACTCGATCGTCGGCGCCCCCGAAGGCACACAATCGTGGGAATTCGACTATCCGACCGGTTCGAAGGGCGCGACCACCACGTTCAACGGCAACGGCGGCCCGCGTATCGGCAACATTTTCACCCGACTGCTGTACGCGATCCGGTTCGGTTCCGACCAAATCCTGTTCTCCGACCGTGTCAACTCCCAGTCGCAGATCCTGTACACGCGCAGCCCCAAGGAACGCGTGGCAGCGGTGGCTCCGTACCTGACGCTTGACGGCCGCGTCTACCCGGCAGTCGTCGACGGGCGTGTCAAATGGATCGTGGACGGGTACACCACCTCCGACGCCTACCCGTATTCGCAGATGACCGACCTGGGAGCCGCAACCCAAGACTCAACTACGCTCACTTCGCAAACCGTACAAGGATTGGGCTCGCAGAACGCCAACTACATCAGGAACTCCGTCAAAGCGACCGTCGACGCCTACGACGGTTCAGTCACCTTGTACGCGTGGGACCCCAATGATCCGGTGCTCAAGGCATGGCAGCGGATCTTCCCGGGCAACTACCACCAGATCTCCGAGATCTCCGGCGATTTGATGAGTCATCTGCGCTACCCGGAAAGCCTGTTCAAAGTCCAACGCCAGCTGCTGACCAAATACCATGTGGACAGCGCCAGCCAGTTCTTCTCCGGTGAGGATTTCTGGCAGTCACCGGTCGACCCGACCGAATCTAGGCAAGCCCAGAAAGAGGATGTACTCCAGCCACCCTACTACCTGACCTTGCAGACCGGCGGATCCAAAGAACCCGTGTTCTCCCTGACCTCCTCGTTCATTCCGGCAGGATCGTCAACATCCACACGTGAAATCCTCACCGGCTTCCTATCCGTGGACTCCGATGCGGGCAACACCGCCGGCACCATCGGGGCCAACTACGGCACCATCCGATTGCAGGAACTGCCCAAGGATTCGAACGTCCCCGGTCCGGGCCAAGCACAGAACAACTTCAACGCGGACGCCGACGTGTCCAAGGAACTCAACCTGCTTGAATCCGGCTCAACCACCGTCAAACGAGGCAACCTGCTCACCCTGCCGCTCGGAGGCGGCCTCGTATACGTCGAACCCGTATACGTGCAATCCAGCGGCACGACCCAATTCCCGCTCCTGAAGAAAGTCCTCGTCGCCTTCGGCGACCAAGTCGGATTCGCCGACACGCTCGACCAGGCGCTCGACCAGGTCTTCGGCGGCAACTCCGGTGCGAGCGCCGGCGACGTCGACAACCGGTCAGCGGCCGACGGCGGATCCTCCGACTCGTCACAAGCCAAAGACAACCAACAGGGCGGCGGATCGTCAGGCTCTTCAAGCCAACCCTCATCCGGCGCCACCCAAAGCGAAGCGTTGAAGTCAGCGCTCGCCGATGCCGCACAAGCGATGAAGGATTCCGACGCCGCAATGAAGTCCGGTGACTGGACCGCCTACGGCCAAGCCCAGAAGAAGCTCGAAGACGCCATCAACAAGGCGCTCACGGAGGAGAACAAGGCTTCGGCCACCAAGTAATCGCCGCGAACCATGATGACGCTCCGGCCCTGTCCGCAACACGTACGAGCGTTGCGGACAGGGCCGGAGCGTATCCGCCGCACACGTCCAGCTCATCGAATGCAATCCCTGACCGTTTACCGACGCCAACGGGGCCTCAGGTGTCGGTTGAAGCGTCTGCCGACACTGAGGGCAGGCTCAGCGTCGGCAAACGCTTATCTGAGGCGGGCGTGCGGTACTGCCGCCGCGCCCGCCGTGCTTGATGACCCGACCGGATGGTCACATCTGGTCGGCGTCCGGATCTTCGTCCTCGCCAGCCGGGCCGAGCAGTACACGTTCCGTCAATGACACCGCCGCCAACAGCACGCACGTCAGCGCGATGATCATGAAGGTCGCCGAGAAGATCAGCGGCATGCGGAACGAGTTGTACGCCGCCTGCAGCCAGATGCCGAGCCCTCGACGTGCCCCTAGGTATTCCGCCGTGGCGGCGGTCGCGAACGTGTATGCGGCGCTGATGCGGATACCGCCGAAAATCTGCCGAGCTGCGACCCGCAGCTTCACATGCCACAGCGTCCATACCGGGCTCGCCCCGCAGGTGAGCGCGACATCAACATAGTAGCGGGGGACATCCTTAAGACCGCGGATGGTTTGCACGGCGATGGGGAACAAGCCGAAAATCGCGACAATGACGATTTTCCCGCTTGTCTCGAAACCGAACCAGATAAGGAACAGCGGGGCGATGGAAATCAGCGGCAAGGTCTGTGCCGCGTACAACAGCGGGAACAACGCCGCATCCAAGATTGTTGAAGCATAACAGCCGACACCCACCAGGATGCCCGCCGCGACGGCGAACAGGAATCCGACGGCGCCTTCTTCCAATGTCGTCACCGTCGCCGGCCACAAGGTGGGCCACGCTTCAACGCTCGCCTGCGCGATCTCAATGGGGGAGGGCATCATGGTTTGCGGCACATGCGCGACATCGACCCAAATCTGCCAGACGAGCACAATAAGCAGCACCGCTACAAGCGTGGGAAGCCATCGCATGTATCGACGAACCATATTCACCTTGCTTTCCGCGCCACTGGCGCACACGCCGCCGGAGAACGCAGTAAGGTGAGGAGCCCGCGTGCCGGTCGGCCGGAACATTCGTTGCCGATTCCATTATCACGGACCCGCCGACCGCTCCTCGACCCGTCGTTGCCCCGAACCAGGTTGGATGGCACAATGGAACCGTAGTGTGGTCGGACGGGGGCGAACATGATGCAGCACAGCACACGCGTTACGACAACCAGTCGTCCAAAACGAGGAAAGCCGATCCTGGTATCCGTTCTTGCGATTCTCGGCGTCACGATGCTCGTTGCAGGCGTATTCCTGTGGGCTTTCCACGGCTCTGGGTCGCCTGCTGGTACTGGCGGCTCCATCGCTTCGCCAGCGCCGTCACCGACATTCACCAGCAAGGTCGACGCGAACGGTAACGGCGTAGACGATTACACGGATATCATGCGTGGGGCGCGCAAGGACGCCGAAGCGATGCCTGCGTACGATACCGGCTATTACCAAGGCGGGTATCCGCCGTCCGACCGTGGCGCCTGCACTGATGTCGTCTGGCGTGCCTTCGCCAACGCCGGGTACGATCTCAAAGCCATGGTCGACGCCGACATTGCCGCCCGTCCGCAGGCTTACTCGCGTGTGATTTCCAAGCCTGACCCGAATATCGATTTCCGTCGTACCGGCGTGCTTGACGTCTTTTTCGCCACCTACGGTGTGAACCTGGGCACGGACATCCACGGCGATGACTGGGAGCAAGGCGATATCGTCGTCTTCGAACACAACCGGCATATCGGCGTCGTCTCCGACCGGCGCGATAGACAAGGCATGCCGCTGATCATCCACAACATGGGACAGAAGCAGCGGGAGAACGATTATTTCGCGTTCCGCAAGCATATGGCGGTTACCGGGCATTATCGGTTCGACGCTTCACACATCCCGCCGTCAGTGGTGAAACCATGGTCCGGCCCTTTGCCACGTTGAGTGTGCGGTGCGCGGGTTCCGACATCGATGACGACGCCTGACGTTATGCTGAACTCGCTTGCGTGCCCATGTGTGGCAAACCGTTCGGCTGTGGTCAACGCGCATGACATCATGACGGTCGGACGGGGACATGGGGCAGGCGGGGCCGGCCCTCACGTTCGTTCTCTGCCGAATCCGCCCGAATCCAGAGAACGGAACACACCATGATTTAGGACATCAATCATATGAGGCTTCTGCCACAGGCTGCCGGATTGCGGCAGCATTTCACATCATCATTCGCACCATTGCGCGCCGGACGTGCGCGTCGCATCATCGCCGCAACGGCGGCTATCGTCATGATGACGTCGGTCGGCGCGTGCGGTGCGGCAGCACGGTCGTCGTCGAGCAGGCTGATGAAAACCACCTTCATGCTCTCCTGGGCGCCGGACACCAACCATATCGGCGTGTATGTGGCCAAACACAACGGCTACTTCAAACGAGCCGGACTTGACGTCGATATCGTCGCTGTCGCGCAGGCGGGCGCCGAACAGTCAGTCAATAACGGGGTGGCGGATTTCGCGCTGTCCAATCTCACCAACGTCTCCAACTACAGTCTCAAAGGCGCCACACTCAAGCAGGTGCTCCAAGTGCAGCGCAAGCCGAGCGCCATCTGGTGCGCGTTGGCTTCGAACACGTCGATCACCCGTCCGAAGGATTTCGACGGGAAAACTTTCGCCACATTCGGGTCGAACGAGTCCGACGCGGTCATCAAACAGATGATCAAAACCGATGGCGGTAAAGGACAATTCGACAAGGTGACCGTCGGCACATCCACCTTCCAGACCCTGTCCAGCGGCAAAGCGGATTTCGGCGGCTTCTACGCGACATGGGAAGGCGTGCAGGCGGACATGTACGGCCCCAAGCTCAACTGTTTCACCGAGCCTGATTATGGGGTGCCCGGCAATGCGGACTCCATCGGCATCATCACCAACGACAAGACCATAAAGAACAATCCGAAACTGGTCAAAGCTTTCACCCAAGCCACGCAGAAAGGCTACGAGTACGCGTACGCGCATCCCGACCAAGCCGCGCAGATTCTCGTGGATGAGGCTCCTGAAGCCAATCTCAAGCCTGCGTTCGTCAAGCGCAGCATGCACACCATTGTGGACGGCAAGTATTGGGGCGATCCGAAAGCAATCGCGTCCGGCGATGTCACGTTCGGAACCAACGATACGGTGGCCACGCAACAGTATTTTGATTTCCTTGCCCGCGCCGGCGCTTACACGGACGCTTCCGGCAAGGTGGTGCGCACCGCTCCGAAAGCCAAGGATCTGTCTACCGATCGCTTCCTGAGCAAATAGTCCCGTATTCGGAACATCCCGCTGCGCGCGCGTGCCGGACACGATATCATGGGGGTAGCATCAAACTCGGGTCCGTAGCCCGGCACAGCGCGCAATCAGGGAGGGAGCGTATGGATTCGACCACCGTCCGCGAGGATTCCTCCCAAGGCATGCCCGCACCGGGGGAAGACCAGTTGGCCCCTATATTGCTGGATATGGACACCGGTGCCGATGACGCGTTGGCCATAGGATTGCTGATGGCGTACGCGCCTGAGCGTCTGGTCGCAGTCATCGCGACGTACGGCAATGTCACCCAATCAGTGGCGCAGCGCAATACGCGTGATGTCCTCGATCTACTGGGCGCCGGGTCGATCCCTGTGTTCGACGGCTGCCGTTGCCCCTCATGGGCTGACGGTTTTGTCGCCGACCGGGCGTGCGCACACTTCCACGGGGACAACGGGCTGGCGGACTTGCATGTTTCCGATTACATGCCGGCTCCCACACGGCAGACGAATGTACCTGGCGTACACAGTGGTGGTGCGGTCTATGATTTTTCCGCCAATGACATCGATTTCACGGTCGCCGGTACGGTGAGCGCCGGTGCATTGGGCGCGGACACGCAGCACAACACTGCCAAACCCCACGCCGCAGCGTGGACGGATGAGCCAGCAGCAACGCAATCGGCTGAACCTGAGTTACTGAAAACCATGACCCCGCCGATCATTTCCGTAGGCGGGTATCTGCCCAAGCTGCCGAATCTGTCGTCGGCACCATTGCGCGGACGTAACCTTCTGGCCACCCTGACCGACGAGTACGGGCCGGTGGAAATGGCGGTCCGTCCCGCTGATACCAGTGGCGTCAAGGCGATCATCGAAGCGGCCCGCCGGTGGGGCAAGAATCTGACCGTCGTATGCACCGGCCCGTTGACCGACGTGGCGGCGGCCATGATTGAAGCCCCTGACATCATTCCCCATTTGCGTCTGGTCATCATGGGCGGAACCCTCACCCAACAGGGCAACTGCTTCGATATGGTCAGTGAGACGAATATCCTGCAAGATCCCGAAGCCGCGGATCTGGTCTTCCGCTCGCTCGCCGACATCACCATGGTCGGTCTTGATGTCACGCACCGTTGCCTGCTGGACAGGCAGACGGCGGAAGGCTGGGCGAACAGCGGCAAAGTCGGACGGTTCTTCGCCGACCTGGCCTCTTTCATGATCACCGCCAACGCGGATGCCGACCCCATGTTCGCCGCAGGTGCACCGATGCATGATCCGCTCGCTGTGGCAGCGGCGATCGACCCGTCACTCATCCGCGTCTTCGATATCGCGATGTGTGTCGACACCGCAACCGGCAACCGTGAAGGGGTTCGCGGACGGACCATCGGCGACGGGTCGAGGCTGAACGACCCGTCCGCCCCATGCTGCCATGTCGCGCTTGATGTGGATGCGCCACGCTTTCTTGACATGCTCGACCGCGGTATTCCGGCGTTGTCGCAGCGGTTGGCGTGAGCGGCGAGCGGATGCACCCCGGCCGCTATGATGGGCTGGATCGGCAAGAAAGGCGGCACATGCAAACACGACAGGCACATGATCATGCGGATGTTCGTATCCGCGCTGCTCATGACGATGATCTTCGGGCGATCACTGACATCTACAACCAGGCGGTGATCGCCGGCGGCTCGACCGCCGACCTTGTGCCACGCACCCTCGAGCAACGCCGACAGTGGGTTGACTCGCACCATCCTCGCGACCGGTATCCGGTCGTGGTGCTTGAAGACGCCGCCGGCCGTGTCGTCGCGTTCGGTTCACTCTCGAAATTCCATCCCCGCGAAGCCTATGACGGTGTCGTGGAACTGAGCTATTACGTGGACGAACATGCCCGACATCGCGGATACGGTACCGCAATGGTCGCCTGGCTGCTTGACGCCGCCCGCTCGCGTGGCTACCGTATCGCAACAGCCCTGATTTTCGCGTCGAACACCGGATCGATCGCGCTGATGAACCATTTTGGGTTCGAACGCTACGGTTTCCTGCCCCAAGCGTGTTTCGACGGTACACGGTATCTTGACATGTCCTACTGGCGGTTGCCATTACAGGATGACTGACGCATCAATACCGCATGCGCCGCACACGTATGCGGGTTCGGACGCGTGGATGGCGGATTGGCGTCGGGTCAGGCGTGGAGCGTAGAATAGACGATTCTGGTAGCGAATGATGGTATGAGCCGAGCCCATGAATGAGGCAGGGCTGCGGCGAAGAACATGAGGGAGAACAACGGCATGGCATCGGATTTCTGGTTGGTTGCAGGATTGGGCAACCCCGGCAAGCAGTATGAGGGTACCCGGCATAATATGGGCTTCATGGCGGCTGACGTGCTCGCCGAACGCTGGTCGGTGAATTTCAGCGACCACAAAGGCATCGCGATGCTCGGCAAAGGTGTGATGAACCTGCAAGGCAAGTCGGTTAAGTTCTTCCTTGCCAAACCCCTGACTTACATGAACGAGTCAGGTACCGCAGTGGCATCCATCAGCTCCTACTATCAGATTCCGCCCGACCATATCGTGGTCATCCACGATGACATGGACCTTGAATTCGGCCGCATCAAAATCAAGGCAGGCGGTTCCGCCGGCGGACATAACGGCATCAAATCCATCGACCGGTCTTTGGGGACCAACGCGTACGCACGCGTGCGTCTCGGTGTCGGACACGCCCGACGAGGCCCGAACGCCCACAACAACACCATCAACTGGGTGCTCGGCGGATTCGGACCAGACCAGCGCAAACAGCTACCCGACTTCCTCGCCGATGGCGCGGACGCCGCGGAAACCATCATCTTCTCCGGTTTGAACCGCGCACAGGAGCAGTTCAATGGCCGATAAGCAGCAGTCGCAAGCCGCCACAACCCCGGCTCCTACGGCGGGATCGCTCGCCAGACTGCTGGAACAACTCGACCATGACCGGGCTTTCCATGATCTGGCACACGGATTGGTTGACATTCCTGTACACGAGACAGCGGACCCGGCGCTGAAGGTGGCGGCGGTATCAGGTATCCGCCCAGCGCTCGCGGCAGCCACCGCCCATCATGCCCCCGTCGTCGTGATCGTGCCCTCAGGGCGTGAATCGCAGGAAGCCGTTGACGCAATCCGCAGCTGGTACGACGGCGATCCGCAGGATATCGCGGAACTTGAAGCATGGGAGACCCTGCCACATGAACGGCTTTCACCACGAGCCGACACGGTCGCCTCCCGCATGGCGGTATTCCGCCGCCTGACCCACCCGAAGCCCGACGATCCCATGTTCGGGCCGATCAGGGTGCTGGTGATGCCCGTGCGCTCGCTCATCCAACCGGTTGTCGCCGGGCTCGGCGATGTCGAGCCGCTCGTGTTCACCACAGGAGAGGAGCTGCCGCTCGACGAGGCTGCCGCCCGACTGGTGGAGAACGCGTACACGCGCGTCGACCTGGTCATGGATCGAGGCCAGTTTGCGGTGCGTGGCGGCATCCTCGACGTGTTCCCGCCGACCATCCCGCATCCGGTCCGTATCGAATTCTTCGGCGACGAAATCGACACCATCAAAGAATTCCACGCGTCCGACCAGCGTACGTACGGTGACGGCCTGCACACCGTGTGGGCGACACCATGCCGCGAATTGCAACTGACACAAGCGGTGCGCGACCGCGCGAAATCCCTGATCGGTCAGATTCCCAACGCTGAGGACATGCTCGCCTCCATCGCGGACGGCGTCCCGGTGGAAGGCATGGAATCGTTGATGCCTGCGCTGATCGACGACATGGAACCGGTGCAGCGCATGCTGCCCCAAGGCGCGGTCATCATGCTCTGTGACCCGGAACGCTTGCGCCGGGCGGCAGACGACCTGACGAAAACAGCGAACGAATTCCTCGCTGCCAGCTGGCATGTCGCAGCCAGCGGCCATGGGGCAGGAGCGCCGATCAGTTTCGACCAAGCCAGTTTCCTTGATTACGAGGAGACGATCAGTGCGCTCGCCTATTCGCGTGATGACGTGTGGAAGCTCGCCGATTTCGGCGTGGACGAGACTTTGCCGGGCAATGTGCGCATCAACGCGAGTTCGCCTGAGGAATACCGTGGCGACGAGTCGAAAGCGGCGACCGGCATCGAAGGGCTGATCGACGCGGGATTTGACGTGACCATCACCGCCGGAGCCCAAGGCACGCTCGCCCGACTCAAACGCGCCGTCAATGAAACCGGGGTGACACGGTTCACCGTGTTGCGTTCACGCGCCATAGACGGGTTCGTTGACCAGGACGCTCGGATTGCGTTGCTGACCGAACGTGACCTGACTGGCCGTTCCAGTGCGGTCGGACAAGCCAAAACCCCGAAACGCCGCCGCAAAGCCATCGATTTGATGGAGCTTAAACCCGGCGATTACGTGGTCCATGAGCAGCATGGCATCGGCCGGTTCACTGGCATGCAACAGCGCCAAATCGGCCCTGCCGGTGCGAAAACAACGCGTGAATACCTGGTCGTCGAATACGCGCCCAGCAAACGCAACGCGCCCGCCGACAAACTGTACATCCCCACCGACCAGCTCGACCAGGTCAGCAAATACATCGGTTCGGACGCCCCCAAGCTCAATAAGCTCGGCGGCTCCGACTGGGCGCAGACCAAGGCGAAGGCCCGCAAACATGTCCACGAGATCGCCCAGGATCTGGTACGCCTGTACTCGGCCCGCCAACGCACCAAAGGTTTCGCGTTCAGCCCGGACACCCCGTGGCAGAAGGAACTCGAGGACGCCTTCCCATATCAGGAGACCCCCGACCAGCTGACCACCATCGACGAAGTCAAGGCCGATATGGAAAAGCCGGTGCCGATGGACCGCCTGATTTGCGGCGATGTCGGCTTCGGCAAAACCGAGATCGCGGTACGCGCCGCCTTCAAAGCCATCCAGGACGGCAAACAGGTGGCGGTCCTCGTGCCGACCACGCTGCTCGTGCAACAGCATTACGAGACCTTCACGGAACGCTATTCAGGCTTCCCTGTGGATGTCGCCGCGATGAGCCGCTTCCAAACCCCTAAGGAAATCAAGCAAACCATCAAAGGCCTCGAAGACGGATCGATTGATGTCGTCATCGGCACGCACAAGCTGCTCAACCCGAAGATCAAGTTCAAGGATCTCGGGCTGCTGATCATCGACGAGGAGCAGCGGTTCGGCGTCGAGCATAAGGAAACGCTCAAAGCGCTGCGCACGAACGTCGACGTCCTGTCCCTGTCGGCGACGCCGATCCCGCGCACCCTGGAAATGGCGGTGACCGGCATCCGCGAGATGTCCACGCTCGCCACCCCGCCCGAGGACCGTCTGCCCGTGCTCACGTACGTGGGCCCGTACGAGGATGCGCAGGTCACGGCGGCCATCAGGCGCGAGCTGTTGCGCGGCGGCCAAGTGTTCTACGTACACAACCGTGTCGACTCGATCAGCGCCACAGCAGATAAAATCCACCAACTGGTACCGGAAGCGATAATCGGCGTCGCGCACGGCAAGATGGGGGAGAAGCAGCTCGACACCATCATCCGCGATTTCTGGCATCGCGATATTGACGTGCTCGTGTGCACGACGATCATCGAAACCGGACTGGATATCTCAAACGCGAACACGCTGATCGTCGACCATGCCGACCGTTTCGGCTTAAGCCAGCTGCACCAGTTGCGCGGTCGTGTCGGCCGCGGTCGGGAACGCGCCTACGCGTACTTCCTGTACGATCCGTCCAAGCCGATGACCCAGCAGTCGCACGACCGGCTCGCGACCATCGCGCAGAACACATCACTGGGGTCGGGCTTCGACGTAGCGATGAAAGACCTTGAGCTGCGCGGCACCGGCAATCTGCTGGGCGACGAGCAGAGCGGGCATATCGAAGGGGTCGGCTTCGACCTGTATGTGCGCATGGTTTCGCAGGCAGTCGAGGAGTACAAGGAGCCTGAGCGCAAGGAATCGGTAGCCGTCAGCATCGATTTGCCGATCGAGGCGTCGATTCCGGTGGATTACATCGATTCCGACAAGCTCCGGCTCGAGGCGTATCGCAAACTCGCCTCTGCGAGGAGCGAACAGGATCTCGACGATGTACGCGACGAGCTGACCGACCGGTATGGCGAGCCCCCGGCAGAACTGGATTCACTCTTCGCCATCGCGCGACTGCGCAACAAGGCGCGCGATCTCGGCATCACCGAAATCATCGCCCAAGGGCGTAACGTGCGTATTCGCGGGATTGAACCGTCGGAATCCCTGATGATGCGATTGCAGCGCATCTACCCGGGAGCCCAGTACCGGCCGCTCACCCGCACGTTGACGATTCCCGCGCCGTTCGCCGGATCGCTTGGCTCGGGCCCCATGCCCGGCGACCAAGTGATTGCCTGGACCAACCAGCTGCTCGACGACCTGCAATGGAAGCCCCGGACGGCCGGCAAGTGATTGATCGGGCGAGCCCGGTGCGATTGGTTGAGCCTGTGGTGTGACTGGGCGGTTGCGTACTGACGTGATAGCAGGGGAAGATGCCCCTGAGCGTGTGGTACCGGCCTGTTGTGTGATTGGCCGGTCGCATCACGCCGCGGATAGCGGATGTTCATAGGAGCCGGCCGTCGCAGAACACCGCCGCTGTCGAAGCGTCGCGCGAAGCTGGAAGCGCCATGAAACACAACACGAAGAGCACCACGCCATCCATGAACGAATGGCGCAACGTCATCCCCGCGCTCACTCCGTGGGGCAAGAACCGCGTCAAACCAGAGGAAACCGTCAAGCATGTGCTGATCATGCCGGGCATCGGTTATACCGTCGATCGCCCGCTGCTGTACTGGGCGTCGCAGGCGCTCGCCGCCGAGGGCTGGTACGTTGACCGGCTCGCGCTCACTCTGACCGAAGACGTCGAATTCCCCGAAATGATTTCCTGCATGGAACGCGTCATCGACGTGTGGAAGGCGAAATCCGTCGCCCGCGCGACCATCGCCGCGCAACATGCGTCAGACAATCGCGATACAGACGATGCACAGGATTCCGCTGCTGACGCCGGTTCCAACGCTTCCGTCGATTCCGGTGTTTCCTCCCTCACCCCGGACTCCGCTCCGAAGCTGCTGGTAGTCACGAAATCCTTGTCCACGTTGTCCTTCCCGCATGCGGCAAGGGAAGGCCTGCATGTCGCGCTGCTGACCCCGGTACTCAACCCGCCGCCCTTCGACGTGCACAAGTCGGTGATCCCAGCTCCGCTGCCGGGTGCGGAGCGCGCGCCGAAACCGCTGATTTGCGCGGGAACCGCGGACCCGTATTTCGATGATGCCAAGGCGCATCTGCTCACCGAACGGGTGTGCACGTACCCGGACGCCAACCACTCCATCGAGGTTCCCGGCGATTGGTCGCGTTCGATCGACTATCTCAAAGACGTTACCGGGCGTATCGTCGAGTATTCGCGCACGATCTGATGATGGCAGCTATGCCTGTGCCGGCGGCCGAACCCACTGCCGCCGGCACACGCCCGAGTGCAACCGGTTGTCGGTGATGGTCGCTGCGAACGGCTTCACTGGCATCACCGGGCATCATCGTGCAACGGAATCACCGCTTCAAGGCTGAAGCTTCCGTCGGCCTGATCCCACGTCATCGACCCGCCATGATGCTCGATCAGCCGGGCGTGTCCGCGCAATCCCAGCCGTGTTCCCGATTCGGCCGTGCCATCCGCGGAACCATTCGTTGAACCATTTACTGAACCGTCCGCAGCAGCCCGCGAAGAGCCGTCCGAAGAGCGGCCCGTAGTCACGCCCGGTACCGTCCGAACCTTGTCCACCCCTGATCTCCGGTCTTCTGATTCCTTCGAAACACCGGCCCCGGATGCTACCGTATCGCACAAAGCAATGGTCATATCGTCGCCTCGGCATCCGACACTGAGCACGTACCCGCCATCACGGTCGCCGTACCGCAGGATGTTGACGACGAGTTCGTCGAGCAGGTCGCCGATGAGCTCGGCTTGTGCCTTGTCAACCGTTGTCCCGGCAGTAATCGAGTTGGTCATGACTCCTTCCACCCCATGCTCGGCGAGCAGCGTACGTCCAGCATGCAGATGCTTGTCCACGAGCTGGAATGCGTCCATCGGCGCTGTCTTGCCACAGGCTTCGAATCCCTCGTCATCCGCGCTGCCGACATCGCCCTGCGTGTCGAGCATGCGCACAATATCGCGCGTTCCGGCGAGCGCATCGTCGATGTCCCTGGCGAGCGCGCGGGATTGAGGGTACGACGAGCTTCCCGCGAGGTCATGCGCCCGTATTGAGGCGAGACTGAGCCGATTGGCGACATCGTCGTGCAGACGCAGCATGACTTGTTCCTGGCTGCGCGCCCGATCGTCCTGTTCCCGCCGTCCACGCTGCCTGTCGAGATATTGTGCGAGGCCGATGCCCGCGAGCGCCAATGTCGCCACGCCGAGTATGAGTATGGCGACGCCCCATGTCATCGAATCGATGCGGATTTGCCAGATTAGCGCCGCCGCGGACAGTGAAATCAGCACGGTGCAGTCGAGCATGCCCAAGGCGAGGAATGCGTTGACGCGTGCCAGCACGATGATGGCGAGCAGCACGCCGAGCCAGAGCGACTGGGGGAGCAGCAGTATGCTCGGGGGCACCAGTGAGCAGATGGTCCATACGACCATGGTGAGGAATGCGCCTTGGACCGGCCACCATGCGATGGACAGCACTGCGACACTGATGCTGACGGTTGCCGCGATGACCATGATGACCGACATCAGGTCGCATTTTCCGCACAATATCGCGGTTTCAACGCCCGTTATCGCGATGATGGCGATGGCCGCGATGAGCAGTGGCACGTTCGGCCGCCCGACGGCCGGGTGAATGCCGTTGTTCCGCCGAATGCGGCCTGGCATGTCGTGATGGCTTGCTCCGGGTTTGGCGTCTCGGGTGTTGTCGCCTGTGTTATTGCCATTATTGTCGGTATTGCTCAACATGGATCCACGCGTTCTTTCTGGCGATGTCAATGGCTTCGATTTTGCTGGCGGCGCCCAGCCGCGCGAGTGCGTCATGCAGATGCACATACACGGTGGCGTTGCTGGTGTGCAGGGTTTTGGCGATACGGCCGGTTGTCTCACCGGCGGCGTAGGCGGCCAGCACCTGCTGCTGTCGGGGACTCAACGGGTTGGCCGGCGGCTGAGTCGACGCCGTAGCTGTAGCTGTCGCCGATGCCGATTCGGTCGTACCCTGCCCGGTGTTGCCGAGGCAGGCGATGGCCTCTTGCACACTGGGATAGATTGCAGTGGCTCCTGTGACAGGCCGGTCGGAGGCATGTTCCTCCGCGTTGACGGCATGCTCCGGGCCGCTTGTGCCGTTGCCCTCGCTTTGATATGCCTGTCCTGCCGCGGCGGCGACGATTGCGGGTCGCAGGTTGCCACGGATCAGGTCTTTCGCAATCAGCGCTTGGCCTCCGCATGCTGCCAGCCGTGCCGCCCAATCCGCGGTCGGTAGCGCAGTGATGCCGACCACGCCGGCCGTGCATCCGTGTTGTCGCAATATCTCACATACTCGGGTGCCGGGCATGTCGGACAATCCCATATCGATGACGAGCACCTGGGGGCGCGGGGAAGTAAATAGGCAATGGTGGATTGCCTTCGCGCCGGTCGAAACCGCCCACATGATGCTGAATCGCGGGTCCAGCCGTTCGATCTGCGGCCGGAGCAGCGCAAGCGCATACGGGTCGTTTTCGACCAGCCCAATGGTGATATATCCTTGGGGCATGGCTCGGCGGACCGAAGCATCGCCATGGCGCCGGGACGGCGTGGGGACATCATCTGTGTTCGTCATGATTTCAGTGTATGGCGATACCGGCTGTTTCAAGCCGAATCTAAAGAAATCTTCAGCGTCGTTGCGGCGTTGGCGGGCTTCTGCGACGATAGCACTATCCGAACATCATCCGGCAGTCGGGAAGCTGGTCTGCCCCTCCTGCCGTGTGGTTCTGAGGTTCTACGTGATCTCGTTGGAAAGACGGGGAGACAAGACATGAACCATTCCACAGTCTCGACACCATCGATGCGGCTGACACGACACACGCGTTCCCCACAGCGGACAGCAATACCGGAACATTCCGGGTTGCCGATGCGGATTCTTCGCTTCGCCGCGTGCCTGATTACGGCCCTCGCCTTGGTACTCGCCGTGGTCGCTGTCGACGTCAGCCAATACCTCAACTGGAAGCAACCGCGTTTCGCGCGTCCTGTCCAGACAGCCCAGGCGGCCCATGCTAGCGGTGCGGATACGGGCGTCGCCGCCCACGTGCAACGCTGGCAGGGGCTGGGATATCTCATGACCTCATACACCAATGGTGTGGACGCCTATCGAGCGATGACCCCGTTGACCCGGCGCAACAGCATGTGCGTGACCGATCCGGGGAAGGTCACATCCGCGGTGCACCGTTCGCTGGCCGGCTACCATACGGCCGCGTCAATCGGTTTGGATGACGGGTTCGTCGGTGTGCGTGTCATGGGCTGTGAAGGTGATGACCGCCGCGCGGTCGCCTATGTGGTCGCGGTGGAGCAGGACGCCGATGATGCGAAAACGCTGCATCTGGACAGTTGTGCCGCCGAGCGCGTCACACTGGTCCGGCAGGATGATGGGTCGATCCGCCCGCTGCGCCACGATGACGCTGCCTCGGATCGTTCGCTCGGACGCTGCGAACCTGATGTGCAGACGAGCGGCCTCATCCCGCAATGGGTCACAACCATGTGGATCGCCGCAGATCAGGATGTGGGCGGTGGTGCGTAGGCATCAGCGCTTCGATATCAAGAAGAAATAACCAATAAAGGAGAAACAATGAAACAGGATAATCACGCACCAAGCGCACGAAATCGCATCAAGCGTACGTTTGGAATGCTCGCCGCACTATGTGCCGCTGCTATGGTGGCGGCGCCAGTCACTGCACAAGAAGTTACTGCGCCTCAAGAACGTGCAAAAGCGCAAAGTTGGATCCAGGCGTTATCGCCTGTTGAATACCGAGGGGTGCAATTATGCCGCACACCCATCATCGCTGAGCTGGGTAGCATTGACTACCCTCAAGCAGAATTGGTGGGATCTGCGACTTATCCGAAACTTTGCGTATTCCACGATCCCCAGCAGGCGATTGATGCTCTTCGCGAGAAAATACCGGAGGCGATGAAACGCATTGAGTCGCAAGAGCGTGTGGAACCGCTAAGTACGGCGAACTGGGTTGAATATCGCGAGGCGTTCAACGCGTATGATAATACGCATGATGCTGGTTCTGCAGGAGCGTTGGATCCGCATACTGAAGCATTGTTCCTGACGTTTTTCGATATTTTCGAGAACTCCAGCGAGAATACGGTGATCACCCAGGCTGCGCAAGTCCTTGACGGAAAGCGAGCGAAGTTGCAACTGGACACAATCAGTGAAGTTGAAACAGAACTTAGCCCTTCTCAAGGCGATGCCGTGTCTGATTCCGTCCAAGGTGACTACTTGCAACAACAGGCATCACCCCTTCGTCAGCTGAATCGACAGAACGAATATCAGTATGCATTTCGTTATGCCGTGCAACCGAATTCGAGCTACCGATACTATAAGGATAACGATTGCACGAATTTCGCGTCACAGATCCGACGTGCCGGCGGAGAGCCGTTCCATCTTCCGACATGGGGATATGCGTCAGGGGGAGGAACAACCGCATGGGTCAATGCCAATGCGTTTTCCAAGTTTTTCGGTTGGAAATCTTGGACCTCTGACCACCGGAAATTCAGCACGTGGTTGGCTCCAGGCGATTTCATAGGTCTTGACCACGGCATCGACGGGAGTTGTGACCATATCGGATTTGTGGTTGCGACGGGAAGCGACCGTGGAAATTACAGAGACTATCAGGTTGCGCAACATTCCAAGAACTATGTTGATTGGGTAAGTTCCAATCAGAATACCTGGGAATGGCAACCTGGCTCGCTCTATATCAGAATCAATTCATGACCGCTCGTACGCAAGGATGTCGTCATTCCTGTGTCGTTATCTAGATTGAAGCGTCATCTCCGTGAAGTGGTATTCACGGAGATGACGCTTGTTGTTGGTGCCATGGGTGATGTGACTCATGGTAAAACGTACATCTCTTACTTGTATACCCCCGTAACTGTAGGGGCATGAAGATTTGAATCGTGCATGCTGTGGCATACGCCGCTTACCAGATATGCGATATTTCGTGTTTCTGCGTGGCGATGCATGTCGTCTCGTATGTCAGGACGTGCAGAATTCGCTGAACGGCATGTGATGTCTCTGTTCCACGCGTCGATGTGTCTGGTTGCGTATGTCATCCCATATACAGCTTGTCTGTTTCCCTGACATATTTGCTGCTGATGATGTTCTGTCATGAGGTGCTTGTCGTGTCATACGAAACTAGACAGGATGTGTGAACGATACATCGGTCCGCAACGCATCACGGACGCATACTGGCGTAATGAAGTTCGCGCAGTGCCTATGGTTTCGTTTCGCATATCAGCGCCACGGGATGACACTTCGGTATACTTGCTGGCTATCTCGCACGCGGCTGTGAACGCTCACAGGAAACAGTGAGTGAAATCGGCGATATCGTCCAACAATTCCACTATCCTTGACAGTGTCATCACAACCTGAGCAAAAGGAGTAGTTGTGGCAGCAATTGAAAGCGTATACGCGCGCGAAATCCTTGATTCCCGTGGCAACCCGACCGTCGAGGTCTATCTCGAGACCGAAGACGGCGCACAGGGCCGCGGCCTGGTTCCGTCCGGCGCCTCCACCGGTGCCGCAGAGGCTTGGGAGCGTCGCGATGGCGACAAGTCCCGTTACCAGGGCAAGGGCGTGCTCAACGCCGTCAAGGCCGTGAACGAAGTCATCGCTCCGAAGGTCATCGGCATGGATGCCGCCGATCAGCGTGCTCTTGACGACACGATGATCGAGCTCGACGGCACCCCGAACAAGGGCAAGCTCGGCGCCAACGCCATCCTCGGCGTGTCCCTGGCTGCGCTGTATGCCTCCGCTGAGTCCGCCGACCTGCCGCTGTACCGCTACATCGGCGGCACCAACGGCCACATCCTGCCGGTTCCGAACATGAACATCATGAACGGCGGCGCTCACGCCGACTTCGCCACCGACATTCAGGAGTACATGATCTCCCCGTACGGCTTCGACACCTATCATGAGGCGCTGCGTGCCGGCGTCGAGGTGTACCACACCCTGAAGAACGAGCTGAAGAAGGACGGCTTGGCCACTGGTCTCGGCGACGAGGGCGGCTTCGCTCCGAAGATGAAGTCGAACCGCGATTCGCTCGACTACATCATGAAGGCCATTCAGGATGCCGGCTATGAGCCTGGCAAGCAGATCGGCATCTGCCTTGATGTCGCGTCCTCTGAGTTCTACGGCAAGGGCGAGGCCGGCAAGTACCACTTCGAGGGTGGTGAGCGTGACGCCGAGTACATGCTCGACTTCTACGAGAAGCTCATCAACGATTACCCGATCGTCTCCATCGAAGATCCGTTCGAGGAAGAGGGCTGGGAAGACTGGGCCGCGATCACCAAGAAGCTCGGCGATCGTCTCCAGTTCGTCGGCGACGACCTGCTCGTGACCAACCCGAAGCGTCTGCAGAAGGCCATCGACATGGGCGCGGCGAACTCCCTGCTCGTCAAGCTCAACCAGATCGGTTCCGTCACCGAGACGCTCGACGCCATCGAGCTGGCGACCGCCAACGGCTACACCTCCATGGTGTCCCACCGTTCCGGCGAGACCTCCGACACCACCATCGCTGATCTTGCGGTTGCCAAGAACACCCGCCAGATCAAGACCGGTGCCCCGGCTCGTGGCGAGCGTATCGCCAAGTACAACCGCCTGCTGGAGATCGAGGACGAGCTCGGTTCCGAAGCCCAGTATGCCGGCTACAGCGCCTTCAAGGCCTGCAAGAAGTACATCGCCAAGTGAGTCTAATCTCACGAGCAATGTGCTGACGGCATGTCTCTAGATGTGCCGCGCATCGCGCAATACCCGTCGTGTTCGCAAGTCGAATGCGGCGGGTATTTTCATCCTTATGGCAACCAGTTCGCGAAAACCGGCGCGTCAGCGCGCACAACAGCAAAGCAAGAATCACACCAACCGCGGGCCGGTTTCATTCTTCTTCGCGGTCATCATTGTGGTCATTGGGCTGATGCAACTGGTATCCACCTTCCATGATTACGCGATGAACCTATCCGAACTCAACGCGCTCAAGAAGCAGGAAGCGGCCCTTGAAGCGCAAAAACGCGATCTTGAAAACGATATCGCCCGCTGGGACGACAAAGCGTACGTCACCGCACAAGCAAGGGAACGGCTGGGATTCGTGTTCCCCGGGGAAGTATCCGTCCATGTCGAACACCCCGAGGCGGTGACCGGTTCAACCACAGCCAACAGCAAGAACGGCACAACCACGTCAAACGAACAGTCAAGTCTGCCTTGGTACAAGGAGCTCGCATACGCGTTCGAACAAGCTGACGCACCGAAGAAATCCGCTGCCGGATCAACGCCAATGGGTGAATCATCAGGCACAGGCTCCGAGTCCGGCTCGTCGCCATCCGCCGGCGCAACCGCTTCGCCGTCCGCATCATCCTCATCCAAGGCGCAATAATACGGCGATAGAACAATCAGACATCACACAAACGAATTCGACGTTATCACCAGGAGGAATATCATGCCGACACCACCGGCAACAGCATCCGAAGCCTATCAGCAGCTCGAGCATGAGGCTCACCTGCTGATGGACCGACTGATGGCGCAACCGCCAACCGCCAAGGATATCGCGACCGTTCACGCGCAACTCGGCCGTTTCCCCCGCGGTATGGTCGCCGTCGGCGCCCGATGCGTGTGTGGGCGGCCATTGGCGGTGCTGACCCGACCGCTCCTGCCTGGCGGGATCCCATTCCCCACAACCTGCTACCTGACCAGCCCCGAAGCGGTCAAAGCAGTATCCCACGTTGAAGCCGCAGGCGTGATGAAACAGCTCAACGAACGTTTGGCCGAAGACGCTGAACTATCCCAAGCCTACAGTCTCGCGCACCAGAGGTATCTCGCCTTCCGCCATGAGCTCGCCGTACGACTCGGCGACAGTGAAGAACATATCAAAGGAATCAGCGCCGGCGGCATGCCCACCCGCGTGAAATGCCTGCACGCGCTGCTCGCACAGACACTCGTCATGGGCCAAGGCGCCAACCCGATCGGCGATATGACCCTCGAACAGATCCACAACGAATTCAGCCCAGACACCTGCCGTTGCACCACAGTCGTGGACGACGACCAAATCGAACAACTGGCACAAGAAGAATAACCGGACACCATACGAGAGCGGCAACCATCGATGCTATTACACGTCTCGATCACCCGCGCACAGGAAAGGAAACGACAGCATGACACAACTCGCATCGCAACAGCGGGGGGGCGCCCAACAATCGGTGACGGTCGCCGGCATTGATTGCGGAACCAATTCCATCCGTCTGAAGATTTCGCGCGTCGACGCCAACGGGTACGAGGACATCGTCCCACGCGTACTCAAAGTCGTCCGGCTCGGCCAAGACGTAGACAAAACCCACCGTTTCGCCGATGAAGCACTCGACCGCGTATACACCGCGGCACGGGAATTCGCCCAGATCCTAGCGGAACACCCGGTTGACGGTATCCGCTTCGTCGCCACGTCAGCGACACGCGACGCTGAAAACCGCGCGGAATTCGAAGACGAAATCCAGCGTATTCTCGGCGTGCGCCCCGAAGTCATCCCCGGCACGGAAGAAGCGGCGTTGAGCTTCCTGGGCGCGACCAGCGTCGTCCCACAAGGCGAGCTCGAACCCCCGTACCTGGTGGTTGATTTGGGCGGCGGATCCACCGAACTCGTGCTCGGCGGAGGAGACGAACAGACGGAAACCGATGTCCAGGCAGCATACTCAATGAACATCGGCTCCGTTCGCATGACCGAACGGCATCTGCACACCGATCCGCCGACCCAGCAGGAAATCGATGAGGCGATCGCCGACATCGACGAACATATCGACGAAGCCTTCCGCACAGTCCCTGCCGGCAAGACACGCACCATTATCGGCGTGTCAGGCACAGTGACCACAATGACCGCGCTCGCCATCGGATTGAAGGAATACGACCACTCCGCTGTTGACGGCAAGCGGCTGTCAATCGAAGATGCGGTTGCGGTCGATGACCGATTCCTGCGGATGACACGCGAGGAGCGTCGCACGTACAAGACCATTCACCCGGGCAGGATTGACGTGGTCGGCGGCGGTGCGCTCGTATGGAGCCGCGTCCTCGCCCGCGTTTCACAGGCCGCGTTGGAAGACCATGGTACGGCAATCGATTCGTTCGTCGCCAGCGAACACGGTCTGCTTGACGGCATTGTGTTGGATTACGGCCGTAGGCTGCTTGCTGCACGCTGAGCGGCGTTGCCGCCATCGGTTATGCTCTTGCCGCCATGCCATCGACGGTGTACCGTGCCGCGGCAGGCTGATTTCGTGTATGCCGCGGTGACATCTGGCCGGCGAGCATGCTAGCATAGAACAGTTGCCCCCTTGGCGGAATTGGTAGACGCAGTGGACTTAAAATCCATCGCCTTCGGGCTTGCGGGTTCGAGTCCCGCAGGGGGCACGGTCGTGATGAACCCGTCGGCAACGGCGGGTTTTGTTGTTGATGATGGTTGTCGTACCGTGTCCATCTTATGCCGTTGGCGTGTGGATAATCTCGGCGCTGTGTGATCACCCGGTCGCACGACGGACGGATACCCGCCATACGGCTGCGCAATTGCCGGGTATCTGTCAGCTGTGCGACCGAATCGTCACACCGGAGGACGAAAAGGTCTGCCCATGCCGGCAGCGGCAGCCAACACAGCGTCACCGCTTGATGCCAGCCCGCTCCGTACACGCCGGCCCATGCCGGAGGTCCGCTACCATGATCAGCAAGACCGCCCACCTGCGTCCCCTCCGGCGACCGGCAATGTTTGCCCGCCGCGCCGCCTATAGTGGCAGATAGATATCCCGAGACAAGGCAAGGCATCGGCGAGCTCGCCCGCGGTGCGCCCGCGACCATTCCGCAGGCCCATCGGCGGCAGTCGGCGGCCGTCCACCCAGCCTGGTCGAGAATGAAAAGGAACGTCATGGTCTCGCAAAACAACACTCCTATCCGCAAAGGGAGCCGTCGCGCACCTCTCATCTTCACACAAGCGGTAGTGGTCGCAGTGGTATCCTGCCTCGCCCAATTGTTGTGCGCGCCGGTGTATGTCGGATTGTCATACGATTCTCTCGCCCTGGTACCGTGGTCCGCCATCGCCTGCCTGCTTGCAGTCATGTTCTCGTACACTGTCGGATTCGCCGCCTTGTGGGCGGCGGGCAGAATAGCGCGCAAAGCTCCTGCACCCTGGCGTCCGGTGATCGTCGCGCTGTTCGGGCTGATACTGTTCGGCATCTGGGGGTATCTCGTATTCGCAGCGGCGTTGAACTCAGTGATTGTCCCATTGGGACATGCCGCACTGAGCGGAACCCGGCTGGGAACGATTGGATTCAATTGCGCGGCTGTCGGTCTGGCGTCATTCTTCTGCGCCGCGGTGTTCGGCGAACGATGCGCCGCATACCGGACTTGGGTGTGGGGCGCATTCGCGTGCACTCTGGCGTGCGCCGGTGCCGGCGTGTTTTATGCCGTGCATATTGCCGCGGTACTGTACTGAATGATCGTGCATTGCATGATTGTGTACCGCATAACCGTGAACACTACGCCGACGCGTGCAGCAATATCCGCTGCCGCGATATTGCAGGAGGTGACGCCGCGTGTTCAGCGTGCTTGACTTATTCACCATCGGCGTGGGCCCCAGCTCATCCCATACGGTCGGCCCGATGAAAGCCGCATGCCGCTTCGCCGGCTCTTTGCGCACCTCGGGTATCGTCCACCAAGTCGCCCGCGTACGCACCATTTTGTACGGTTCGCTTTCACTGACCGGCCTCGGCCATGGCACCGACCGTGCGATCATCGCCGGCTTGGAAGGCAATATGCCGGATGATGTCGATACAACATTGTTGCGGCACAATCGCGAGGCATGCGCCCGGACACGACAATTGACACTGCCCGGCGGCAGACGCATCACCTTCGACCCTGACACTGACGTGGTATTTGAAAAGTGGCAGCGCCTCGCCGCACACCCTAACGGCATGCGCTTCCAAGCATTCGACGCTGAAGGCAATCTCCTTGACGAACAGGTGTGGTACTCGATCGGCGGAGGATTCATCGTCCAAGGCAACCCGGAGGATGCGCTGATCGGCATCCATCAGCGCCCGCCCGCAGGAACCGTGTTCGCTGATGCCAAAGAAGAACGCTCGACCAGATTCCCTGACAACGCCCCCTACCATTTCGACACCTGCGACGAGCTGGTAACCTTATGCCAGCGTGAGCATAAGCGCATTTCCGACATTATCTGGGCGAACGAAACCGCCATGCGTCCCGCAGGCGATGTGCGAGACAGATTGCTCGCCGTATGGGAGTCGATGAACCAGTGTGTCCAAGCAGGCTGCTGCAGCGACGAACCCGTACTGCCTGGAGGCCTTGACGTACCCCGCCGCGCGGCAAACATGTACCGTCTGCTCATGTCCACAGGTGACGTGCTGCGACGCAGCCGCCATCGCATCGACGTCATCCTGGAATCTTCGGATGCCGCATGGGTGAACCTGTTCGCGCTCGCGGTCAGCGAAGAGAATGCGGGCGGCGGCAGGGTCGTGACTGCCCCGACCAACGGGTCTGCCGGCATCATTCCCGCGGTGTTGGAGTATTACTGGCATTTCGTTGATGGTGCTGACGAAGATGGTGTGATTCGGTTTCTGCTGACGGCGGGCGCTATCGGCTATCTGTTCAAGCGCAACGCGTCGATTTCCGGTGCTGAGGTCGGCTGCCAGGGCGAGGTCGGTTCAGCGTGTTCGATGGCTGCCGCGGGATTATGCGAAGTGATTGGCGGGACGGTCCAGCAGGTTGAGAATGCCGCTGAGATCGGGATTGAGCATCATCTTGGTCTGACGTGTGACCCGGTTGCCGGTTTGGTGCAGATTCCTTGTATCGAGCGTAACGCGGTGGCTGCGAATACGGCGATCAATGCTGTTCGTCTTGCCATGCTCGGTAACGGTTCGCATATCGTTACGCTTGACCAGGCGATTCGCACGATGAAACAAACCGGCGAGGACATGCTGTCCAAATACAAGGAAACCGCGCAAGGTGGTTTGGCGGTCAATGTGGTCGAATGCTGACGGCATGTCAACCACGGTGAGGTGCCGTGCCCTGCGAAGCGTTGCAAAGCGTGCTAATCTAAGTGACATTGTGCTGATGATCCGGCGGACTGCCGGGTGGGAAGCAACGGCACAGTGAGACATCAAGGAGGCAAGCATGGTCAGCAACATGCCCGAGGTCAATGCTGAGTTTGGCGTCACGCCGACGATCGCTTTCCCGACGGATAAGCCGCCGGTGGGATTGAAGTCAATCGAAATCGTGGAGGGTGACGGCCCGATGGTTCGCCGCGGCGATACGGTGACGGTCAACTATCACGGTGTGGTCTGGGGCAAGGATGCTCCCTTCGACTCCAGTTTCGCACGTCATCAGCCGGCGAGTTTCGGTATCGGCGTGGGGCAGGTGATTCGTGGATGGGATATGACGGTTCCCGGCCATAATGTCGGTTCCCGTCTTGTCGTGTCGATTCCGCCGTCGTATGGTTATGGATCCCAAGGTGTTCCGCAGGCGGGCATCGGGGGAGACGACACGCTCGTATTCGTCATCGATATCATTTCGACGCGCTGACACGCATCCGTTGAGGCGCCGGTGACCGCCGGCGCTTTTTCATGACATGGCTGCCCGGACAATGTGTTGGGCGACCGAGCATCAAGGTCAGGAGGAACAATGGCCGAGGAAGAAAAGACGATTCTGCTCACGCAGGAAGCCTATGACAAGATGAAGCAGGAGCTCGAGTATCGCGAGGGGCAGTATCGTGACGAGATCACCGAGCGTATCGCCGCGGCGCGCGCCGAGGGCGACCTGTCGGAGAACGGCGGCTATCAGGCTGCCCGCGAGGAGCAGGGCAAGAATGAGGGGCGCATCAACGAGCTGACCGTCAAGCTGCGTAACGCGAAGATCCTTCAGGCGCCGAAGGCCGGTACGGTCGGTAACGGCTCGGTGGTGACGCTTGAGCTCGCTGGCAAGGAGATGACGTATGTACTCGGTTCTCGTGATATCGCTGTCGCGACCGATTACGATGTGATCAGCCCAGAATCGCCGATTGGCGCAGCTATTATGGGTTCTAAGGCCGGGGATACTGTCTCATATGCGACGCCGACCGGTCGCGAGATTTCGGTGACGATCAAGGATGCGAAACCGTTGCAATCCTGACATTGTCGCATGGTGATACCACAAGTGGCCCGGCGCACGCTGAGAAGCGCGCCGGGCCACTGGTATGCCGGCATCCGGGTGTCATCGGATGAGCGTGAAGCCGCAGCCGCCGGTTACCGCAGGTTGCAGATCACCATGTAGATGGCGACCATATGGCACGCGTATCCGGCGATGGTGCCTAAGTGGAAGATTTCATGGAAGCCGAAGACTTTGGGCCACGGATCGGGTTTGCGTAGAGCGTAGACGATGGCTCCGAGGATGTAGCACAGGCCGCCGGAGGCGATGAGGATGACGACTGCGGGGCCGGCTGCTGGGGACACCCAGAACAGGCCCATATAGGTGACGCCTGACACCCCGAAAATGATGTACACGAGCACGTACAGCCAGCGGGGTGCGTTGATCCAGATGACGTGGATGATCATGACGATGGCGGTGCACACCCACATGCTGATGATGATGAGGTCACGCATGCGTGGCTCGAGGGCGAAGGAGACTGGCGTGTATGTGCCGGCGATGAGCAGGAAGATGTTGACGTGGTCGATGCGCCGCAGAATATTGGTGACTGTTGGCGACCAGTCACCCAGATGGTAGACGGCGGAGTTGGTGAACAGCAGGAGCGAGCAGGTCATGAATACGGCGCATGCCCATTTCAGGCCGGTGCCGTGCGCCAGGCAGATGAGGACGATGCCTGCGGCGAGCGATAGGGGGGATGCGATGGCGTGCAGCCAGCCGCGCATGAGCGGTTTGGGGCGCCCGTGGACGTCAAGCCGTACGCGTTTGGCGATTTGGGGGACGGTGATGCCTTCGATTTTCGCCGCTTTGGCTTCTGCTTTGGCGATGACCCGTTCCGCTTTGGCGTCGGCTTTGCTACGTATGCTGTCTGCTTTTGCCCGGGCTTGTTTTCTGATGGCTTTGGCTTGGGCTTTTTTGGCTCGGTAGTCGGCTTCGGCGACGGTGTCGCGCTGGTGCTGCTGTTGGATTTCGATGGCGGCTTCCTCTTGTTTGCTCATCTTTCACATCCTTAAGGTTACGCTGTCGTAACCTACGTTATCGTAAGTACTGGATTTGTCAACTTGCCGTGCGACGGATTCACGGATGCTGCGTATCATGGAAGATATGGCAGATTTCACGAAGATCCTCGCTCAGCGGACGGACTTTGACGATACCGACCGCGAATGGCTTCATCAGCTCGTCACCGATTGGCAGGTCATTGCGGACTTGAGTTTCGCCGACCTCCTGCTGATCTTGCAAATGCCGGATGGCAAATTCATCGTCGCCGACCAGTGCCGGCCGTCGACGGTGACCACACTGCGCAGTGAGGATGTCGTAGGCAAGGAGGTCGACGAGGAGCTGTCAGGCGAACTCGAGGCAGCTATGCACTCGACCTCGATCTTCCGCTCGACCGTCATGCGCAGCATCGGCCGTTCGACGGTATGCAACGTGTACGCGCCGGTCCGGCATAACGGCAAAACCTTGGGTCTTGTGGTGCGTGAAACCAACATGGCCACTCGTGAATCCAACGGCCGGTATGAATCGGAAAGCATCAACGCCGGCAAGCAGCTGTACGAGATGATTCCCCGCGGCCAGTTCCCATATCATGATCCGGTGATGAACCAGCGGCACAACGCCCGCGTCGCCGACGGATTCATCATCCTCACGGTCGACGGCATCGTGAGGTACGCCGCGCCGAACGCGGTGAGCTGCTTCCGCAGACTGGGGTCGCTGTCCACCATGCAAGGCCAGTATCTCAGCGAGGTCGGCACACAGCTGTTGCACACCAACGACACGTTCCCTGAAAGCCTGCCGCTCGTGCTCAGCGGCAAGGCGGCAGCGGATTCGGAGCTCGAAGCGAACCGTTCCGCCGTGTCTATGCGATCGATGCCGCTGTATGACGCCGATGGGCGTGTCGGTGCCATCGTCCTGTGCCGGGATGTGACTGAATTGCGTCGCCGGGATGTTGAGCTGCAAACCAAGGACGCCACGATTTCGGAAATCCATCACAGGGTCAAGAACAACCTTCAGGCGATTTCCGCGTTGCTCAGGTTGCAAGCCCGCAAAACGAAATCGGAGGAGGTCAAGAAGGAGCTTGCCGAGGCGCAACGCCGTGTCCAGACCATCGCCATGGTGCATGAGGGGCTCAGCCAGACCGCGGACGAGGTCGTTGATTTCGACAAAGTCATTCCGAAACTGCTGCGGATGAGCGTGGACCTGGCCACCATGAGCGACCAGCATATCGACATCGCGTTCGACGGGTCGTTCGGATTGATGCCGGCGCAGGATGCCACGCCGTTGTCCTTGGTCCTGACCGAACTGGTAACCAACGCCATCGAGCATGGGTTCGAGCATAAGGATTCCGGCCATATTCTCATTCGGGTTCACCGCGATGGCACGCATCTTGATGTCGCCGTCGAGGATGACGGCTCGGGTCTTGACTCCGAAGAAGAGCATGGAATGGCGAAATCCTCCGGTTCCGGATTGGGCACGCAAATCATCAATACCTTCGTGACGAATGATTTCGCCGGCAGTGTCCACTGGGAGCCTCGTGATGGTGGCGGCACCAAGGTCGAAGTGAGTATCAATTTGCGTGCCGCCCAAGCACAATAACCAAGGCCCCAAGCCGGTTACGTCGGGTGGCCGTCACAGCGTCGGTCATCGGTCGCGTAACCGGTTTGGGGGCTCGAGTGGCGGATTTGCGCCGCACACTGTATACAAAAACCGGGGTCGGCCGCACACATCAGTGCGGCCGACCCCGGAAACAGCGTATAAGCGGAGTTCAGATTTGCATCTGCATGTTCTGTGAGCGACGTGCGCGCATCGCGCGACGTTTCAGCGCGCGACGTTCGTCTTCGCTCAAACCGCCCCAGACACCGTAATCCTGGTTGGTGTCGAGCGCGCATTTCAGGCATGCGTCGATAACCTTGCAGGTACGGCAGACGGCTTTCGCTTCTTCGATCTGCTGGTAGGCTGCACCCGTGTTGCCAACGGGGAAGAACAGCTCCGGGTCCTTGTCGCGGCATGCGGCTTTTGCCCGCCAGTCATAAGCACTGCTCATTGCTTGTTGCCTTCCTTCGTGCCAAATGAAAACCACTACTAGATAATCACGAAATCGAGGACTTTTCAAGAGGTTGCGCCAACAGAAATGTCATCATTCTGTGGATGTTGATAACGTAAACATTGCGTGATGCTCGCACGGGCGCCGTCAAGCAGCACACATCGCCCGTCTACGGCATAATCGTCGTGACTGAGTTTGGACAGCATCGCCGGCGGTATGCCAAGCATCACATCATGCGCCCGATCCCCAGTCGGGAAGACGATCCTGATCGGGGCATCCTGCACACTGATATGACGCGCCGTCCCCGCCACCAGCGCAACAGTGACATTCCCGTCGCGCAGTCCGGCACGAAGACGGACTGCAGCCGGATCATCATTCAGCGGATCGAGCAGTTCGTCAGCATCGTCCGCCACCCACAATTCCCTGATTCCGTGACGATGACGTCCCGGAGACATGTGGGGCACACGGGGTAGCGGCGGCATATCACGCCATGCGGTGTCACAGACATCCATGACCCGCAGTCCCACGCGCCGCGCCTCGTCCGCCACAAGGCCCAACACGGAACTTCTGCCTCCTCCAGACCGTCCGATGATGGCGATATTGCCGCGATCCAACCTCAGTCGTGCAACATGCCACACCGTATCATCATCTTCAATACCAATGGATACCGCCATCGCGGCATCATCGACAACGCTGCGAGGATCGGGCGTTATCGGAAGGACATCCACTACATCGGGCAGGGGAGAGGAGAACAGCGGGGCGGGCTGATGCTCGCCGACAAAACGGCAAGCCAGCATGATCTGGCGGGTCAGCCGCCGGATATCCCCGATAGCGCAGCAACGGAACGGTTGCAAGCAATCCCCGTCATACCCGTACGCCGCTCCCGGGCAGCGCGGGCTGATCGCCTGTCCTACTCCCGAACCGAGCATCTCGCTGGATTGAACGGCATCATTGACCCTCAAACACACGTGCAAACTGATATTCGCTTTCATGTCGGCACTGACCTGTCCGAGCGGATTTTGCGTGCAAGCGATCAGATGCATACCCAGCGACCTGCCAAGTGACGTGATACGCGTGACCCGGTCAAGATAATCAGGCAGCATGGCACGAACGGCATGGAATTCGTCGGCGACGATGACCAGTCGCGGGGGCGGATTATCCAGCTCATCGAGTGCGGTACAACCGGCTTGTGCGACAAGCTGTTCACGACGACGCAGTTCTCGCTCCAACGCAATCAGTGCACGCGTGGCATGCGCCAGATTCAAGTCGCTGACATTGCCCACGCAATGCGGCAGGGCGGCAAGATGGTGGAAGGTTGCGCCGCCTTTGAAATCCAGAAACACGAAGTTCAGACGTGATGGCGGATTGGCTGACGCCAGCGCCAGACACCATGCTTGCAATAGCACCGATTTGCCTGATCCCGTGGTTCCGGCAACAAGGGCGTGTGGCCCTTGCTTGCCGATATCGAGTCGCATCGTATGGCCGTCATGCGCACATCCGACCGGTACGCGCAACGTAGGGCCGTCCATCCAGCGTCGCACGAATACGCGCCACGCCAGCGGGTCGTCGCCACCGGTCAGCATGTCTTCCAGTACAGGCGGTTGAGGGAGGTCATCGGGGCGGGCCGGCGGCGTATGCTCGAGCGACGGAACCTGTGCCGCCTCGTCGACGTCCCCGCTGCGGTGTGTTTCATCGCGCATATTGTCGAACATCAACGCCGCGGAAGCCAGACAGCCGAGCAAACCGGGAATGACCATGATCATCCAAGGCCAGCGACCTTCGAGGCCCATCATGACAGCCATCGCACATTGTGCTGCAGCTGGGGCGAATGCGCTGGAAACGAGCAGGATGCGTCGCCGCCTGCCCCTGTTCGCCTCCCTGCGTTGCCGGCGATCCGCCGCCGCGTGTGTGCGTGTGTGTGGCCGCAAGTGTGGAGCGGGGTGAGCTGTTCGGTTGTTGGAAGCGTTCATTCCCTCAGCATGACGGGAAATCCTTCTGTCATGCAACCGGTCCGGCAAATGTGGACAGAGGATGAGGCAGACACCGGCACTTGCCTTGCGCGTTGGCCGTTTCCGATTGCTCCTGAGTGTTTCGCCGAAACGTCAGTTGGATGATGATTCCGCCAAGGTGCCGACATTGCCTGGTGCATGTGTGCCCGCCGCCAGCTCACTGAACAGCGTGAGATTCTTGTCATCGTCCAGCAGCACACAAGAGCCGACGCTGGAAACATAATATCCCGGGTCGATCCAGTACACGCTTCCGGTCACGCCTTTGGAGCTTGACGCGTTGCGGAATGCCGTAACCATGGACAACAACGTGGCGGGCGTGGTGTCATCATCGACGCTGACCGATTGCAGTGCCGCTTTCGCGACCTTGGACGTGGTGCTGAATTTTGTGAGTGTCGAGGACGACGTTGCCTTGTTCATAATGGCGCCGATGACCTGCCGCTGCCGGGCGGCTCGACCAAAATCACCGTTCGGATCGGAATAACGCATGCGCGAGAATGCGAGTGCGGTGCCACCGTCGGCGACATGGCATCCGGACTGCCACACCATGCCGGAATTCGGGTCGTTCACCGTATGGTCGTAGCACAGTTCGACACCGCCGAGCGCATCCACTACATGCATGACACCACCGAACTTCACCATGGCGACATGGTCGATTTTCTGTCCGGTGATGGTTTCGACCGTACTGACCAACCGCTTCTTGCCATAGAACTGGTAGACGGCGTTGATTTTCATTGATTTGCCGTTGATTTTCACCAGGGAGTCTCGTGGGATAGAAATCAGCGAACTGGCACCGTTTTTCGGTTTGGTCAGTACAAGAATCGTATCGGTACGGGTTCCGGTGACATCAGTGTAGGATTCCTGGACCGATCCGTCGCGCTCGTCAGAACCTAAAATCAGCCACGATGTTGCCTGTCCACGCTCCGTATCACTGAGCCACGCTGATTTGTCGAGGTTGCTGTTCACCCAGTTGTACGTGAAAGCGGCTGCGGCGATGAGCACCACCAGCAACGCTACAAGTAGTCTTCTGAACACTGTACCGGCGCTCGCATGGCTTTGAGATCTGCGGGAACGTCGAACACCGTTCGTCGGCCCCGGTTGCGGCGATACGGAATACACGTGCTCGTTGTTGGTTGCATTGCGTGACGAACCGCCGGAAACGCGCGCGGATTGCCGTTGCTGATACTCGTAGTCGTCGGCATCGGCGGCGCTGTGGGGCACAGATGAGGATGACCGAGAACCGGATGATCTGGCGGAAGCGGGGGAGAAGCTGGGTGGCACAACTTGACCGGTCGCCGGCTGGGCTGTCGTATCCGGGCGGACACGATGCTTCGGGGTTCCCGCGGGCAAGAAGCTGGGCGGTTGGCTGTTGCCTGCTTCCCACTGCGATGATCCCTGCACCATACGACCTCCTGTCAATACGTGCTAACTGTTACTCAGCGCGGGCGTTCCGCGAGGGATTTGGGTCATTCCTCCGCATTAACCGCACATACGGTGGCATTGAGGTACCGGTCGGCGATACCAAGATACTGGCCGGTAACCGGGTCGGTGATTGTGCCGTTCTTCTTGTTGACGATGCCCCCGGTGTTCGGGTCGATCAGAGTGCCGTCAGCCTTGGCGATCAATCCGGTGGTCGGGTTGACGGTTTCAGTCGGTGACGCCGAAGCGGACGCGGAGGCTGAATCAGAAGCGGTGTCATCCGATGCGGACGGGCTGCTACTCGGGTCCGACGCGGACGAATCATTCGAAGCGGCTGAGGAGTCCTCTTGGGTCAAGGGCTTCTCCTTGCGCAGTTTTCCCCACACGTCATCGGCGTTCGACGCCCATACGACGCGGTTGATATCCTGCGACCACGAAGTCACCGGGACGGTCTGCATGTACAAGTGGGTCGGATCAAGGTCTTTCATGCTCATCGCCAGCCCGACCAAGGTGGAGGCGCTGGCCAGTCCCGAGCTGATACTCAGCGCACTCAACGCGGTTTTCGCCAGCTGGTAGAGCTGGGAGCTTTGCGTGAACAGGTTCTTTGACAACGCTTCTTTGATGATTTCCTTGACCAGATACTGTTGGCGCGTGGTACGCATGATATCCGATCCGTCGGTGCCGGTGCCGTGGCGCATACGCGCATACTCGGTGGCGGTGGTCCCGTCAAGATGCTGCAAGCCCGGCTGCAAATCAATGCCGGTGGTCTCGTCCTTCGTTGCGACAGGGATGCACACGTTCACCCCGCCAAGCGCGTCGACCATATCGCGCATGCCCGCGAAATCAGCGATGATAACGTTCTGGATATCCAGTCCGGTCAACGAATTGACCGCCGCCATCGTGCAGCTGCCAGCTGAGGCGAGATCACCGCCCTTGGCGTACGCCGAGGCGAAAATCGAATTGAACATCACGTTGTAGCGTGCAGGCACGGTGCCTTTGGTGGTTTTGCAGCTTGGCGCGTTCACAATCGAATCGCGCGGGATGGAGACAAGATTGATATAGGAGCGGTCCGCGCTGATTTGTACGACCATGGCGGTATCGGACTGATGATTTTCCGAATCGCCCGGCCCGCCAAGTGCTTTATTCGCTTCGCCTGAACGGGTATCCTGCCCCAAGACCAGAATGTTGATGACTTGCCCCGCGTTGGGGTCGACAACGGTGTCTTCTGTACTTCCCGACTTCTGCGGGATGATGGTGAGTTCGTTCACGTCAATGGCATGGTCGAAGTCGTACCAGGTCGCTGCTGCGGCACTGCCGGCGAACACCAGAACGGCCGCGACTACGCTGACCACCACGGACCGCGTCTGGTGGCGTACCCGATACCCGAGGCTGTGGCGCGGCTTGGGCTGATTCCAACCGTTGAGGTTCGGGAGCTTCTGGTTGCTGCGATGAGATGTCACGCGTGAGACCTTCCTGTGTGCGAGTCAGCCTTGGCCGATCAGTGGACTGTCTTGTTCTTCTAACCCAAGAGATTGTAGACCATTGTCATGATGAATCCCCTCGATTCTCGAGCATTGCCCGACCATACCGGCAGATTCTCAACGGTATTATCACAACTGTGCGCGGGACATCACACCACCCGGATACGCCAGTTCGTACGCCCCGTATACCCGATAACGGGGGGAGAAAGGGGCGGAAGGCTTGAAAAATCAGGCAAATGGCGTGTAGTGTGGGAACGTGCTGAATGCTCGACGATGATCAAGGAGGAAAACAATGTGGGATGCATCTCGTGATTCCGCCGGCAAAGGGGCTGGGGATGCGCATGTCCAGTATGATGCTTGGGGACTATTCGGCGGCACCGATACGTTGTCTTGGCGGCAGCGGGCGCTATGCTCCCAAACTGATCCGGAAGTGTTTTTCCCGGAAAAAGGCGGGTCTACACGTGACGCCAAGCAGGTGTGTGAATTATGCGAGGTACGCGAACAGTGCCTGGAATGGGCGATCGACCATGACGAGCGCTTCGGTATTTGGGGTGGAATGAGTGAACGGGAGCGTCGGCAGGTCAAGAAGGAGCGTCGCTGCGCCTGAGCTTACGCCCCTTTGCGTACACTATAGAATTATGGATTTCACAGGCAGCAACGACATCGAACAGTTGGTCGCCGGTGTTCTGGCTTCTCGCGCGTATACGCACCGTCAGGATGTCGACAACTCGGTGGCGGCGGTCATCACCGTCGAGGACGACAAGCGATTCCTTCCGCAGACCTTATCGGCGGTGTTCGCGCAAAGCATGCTGCCTTCGGTTATTGTCATCGCCGATTGCACGGGTCGCCTTGAGCGACCGGTGCAAACATCATTCGATGTGATTCCCATGCCGTCAGGTCCGGCGACACACCTGCCGGACACGAAACGGGTGTACGTGCGTATCGTGCCGGTTTCGGGGGCCAAATCATTCTCGCAAGCGGTATCATTCGCCGCGGCGGCGGCAGGGCTTGACCCGTCGGTCCGTTGTCTGTGGATGCTTCACGACGATTCCCGCCCCGCGAACAACCAATGCTTGGAATCCATGCTTGAAACATGGCGCAATGCGCCCACGGCATCGATTCTGGGCGCCAAACAGCTTGATTGGCAAGGAGACAATCTGCATGATGTCGGCCGATACGCCAGTCATCATCGCCTGTACTCGCTTGTCGTGGACGGCGAGCCTGATCAGGAACAGTATGACGGCAGGCAAGATGTCTTCGCCGTCTCGCTCGCCGGCGCTCTCGTTCCTGTGGATACGTTGCGAACGCTCAACGGCATCTCCCCGTGGTTTGGCACCTTCGGCGAATCCGCTGATTTCTGCCGGCGCGTATGCCTCAGTGGAGGCCGTGTCGTCGTCGTGCCTGGCGCGAAAATCGCACATCGCAGGGCGCGGTTCGAAGGAATCCGCACCAGAGGCGGCCAGGCGCTCGATGAGGAGGACCGGCAGAATACTTCACTGTCACGCATGCGGGCGGAACAACGGTACGCGTACACCGATATCCGGATGGTGTGGTGGCTGCTGTGGTGGCTGTGCAGTATTCCTATGGCCGTCGGCAAAGCGGTGATGAAGCTGTTCGCCAAACAGCCGCGCGACGCTGTCAGCGAGCTGGCTATGCCTTGGTCGGCGATTCTGTCGTTTCCCCGCGCCATCAACGCGCGGCGGCAAGTAGTCGGCCAAACCAAAGTCACCCCGTCCAGACTCGGTGTTCTTATCGCCGACAGGCAGCAGATCGCGCGTTGGCATGACCGGCGCAACGCCATGGACAGCCAACGCCACATGGTGCTGCTCAGTCCTTTGGCCAAAGCGCATTTGCGTCAGCGGCTAATCAGACGGTGGGTCGGCGCTGTCCTCATGATGATTGCGGTCACCGCAGTGGTGGTCGCTACACAATGGCAGCTCATCCGCTCGTTCGCCATGGGCGGGACCTTGTATTCCGACCAATGGCTGGCGACGGGCGCATCATGGCGCCAACTTGTCGAATCTGCCACGACACAATGGGTGTACGGCGATGGTGTCGGACGTTCGGCGCCTCCTACGCCATGGCTTCTGGTGCTTATGGCGGCTTCAGCGTTGACGTTCGGCCACGTGGCGACGGCGCTGAGCCTGATTTACTGTCTTTGCGCGCCTTTGGTGGCGTTGTCGTTTTGGGCGCTGGCAGGTATTTTCACGCGTTCTGATGCAGTGCGTATCGCGGGCGGATTCCTGTGGGTCGCGTTCGCCGGCGCATTGGGGCTGTTCCAATCGGCGAATCTTGCCATGCTCACCATGATGGTGTTCCTGCCTGCCGCGTTCGCCTTCGTATTCCGTGCGGTCGGCATGTATCATACGGAAGATCCGATGCGGCCGAAAGCCTCGATCCAGGCTGCGTCGTGCGCCGCGCTCTGCTTTGTCGTCGTGGTGTTGTCTGAGCCTCAGACTTTGCTCGCGCTGACGCTCGCTTTCCTGATATTCCTGATTGTGGTGCCGAGCCATCGCACGATGCTGCTGCTGATTCCCGTTCCTGCGGCATTCGCGGTGGCTCCGACCCTGTTGAACGCCATCCATTACGGTCAGCAAGGTGCGTGGCGGCAGCTGTTCGGCGATATCGCGGTCCCGGTTCGACAGGTCAATGGTGCGCCGGCTGCGTTGAGCCTCACGCAGATTGTGTACCGCGCATTCGGCGTGGATACGGATGTCGTGTGGCGTGGTGGTGACCCGCAATCCATGCTGCGTGCCGGCATGCTGTTCGCGATGCTCGTCATTGTCGTATTCGCTGTGATTTCACTGTTGCTTCCGTTCGCGTTGCGCTCTTCAAGGATGATGTGGATTGTCGCAGTGTGCGGCACAGCGTTGGCGATGGTATCCTCCCGCGTTACGGTGGCTGTTGATGCCGACGGCCAAGTGGCTGGATCCGTGCTGCCGGGTGTCGCATTGGCCATGGTCGCTTTGCTGTCATGTGTCTGTCTGGTCGCGGGTGGGGCCGTGCAACGATTCCGCTTGTTGCGCTCATCCTTGGGATCGGAGGAGACTGCGGCGCATGCGCAACCGGGACAGTCGCGGCATACGACATCCTTGGTGCGCGGAGCGCGTGGCATGCTCGTCATTGTCATGGTGATGATCGCTGCGGCGTGGGGCAGCTTCGCCGCACTGGCCATTCCCTCGCAGCATGCCGGGGCGAGTACGGGGGGCTTGCCGGCGGTCGCCGTGGATTATCTCAGGAACAACAGCGATAACCGCATCCTCGCTTTACGCGCACGTACCGATAGCGCTATCGAGTATGCGGTGATGCGCACCGGCAAGGGCGATCTGCTTGACGCTTCGCCCGCTACAAGAGCGCAAATCGTTTCCGGGGAAACGGATGCGACCGCCGATACGCTGGCCAAGGCCAGCGCCGCCTTGCTGTCTGGGTCGAATGATGATGCGATCACCACGATCGGAAAACTCGGATTCGGTGGTATCTTTGTTGTTCCCGACACCAGTGATGCTGCGGCGAAGAACGCCACATCCGGCTTGATTGCCAATATCACGGCGTGCGATGGTGTCCAAACCGTGGTCAGCGCCGACAGCGGCACATACTACCGGGTTTCGATGAACACTGACAGCGGGACGACGCAACGTATCACCACGACGTGGCAGCGCCGGGCGCAAGCCAGCGTCTGGCGTCGGCTCTGGCTGTGGTGTCTTGCGATCATCATGGTGGGGTACTGCTTGGTTGCGTTGCCCCGGCCGGGCTCCGGACTGATGCGTGACGATGAGGAGGAAGCATGAGTGACAGACGCGCCGATCGACGCCGCTTGGAATCCGGCCACCGGCGGGCCGCAAACGTGCGCAGGACCGTTGTGATTGTGCTGACCACGCTGCTGATTGCGGCATTGGTCGCGGCATTGGCATTGTTGAAGCCGGCTGACGGGCTGGTGGACAAGCCTGCGGTGTCTGGCGCCTCCATGGTGCAACATGTCAGCCAGACCGAATACGGCCTGTATTGTCCGCGGCAAATGGCATTGGCTGATGACACGAATTTCGGTGACAGCGAATATCAGGCGACTGCCGGCGATATCGCATCATCCGCCTTGGCCGCCGCTTTCGGGTCAGTATATTCCGCCACCGCATATGATTATCCGATCGCTGACGCACAGGATGATCAGGCGCGGCAGTTTTCCAACAGTGACATGTTGGATTCGGCGAATGTGAAAACACTTGCCGGCGATGTCGCGAACAATGCCCAATATATCGATGCCAAACTCTTGGAAGCGAAATCCGGTACGGGTGTCGCCGGCGCGGTGGCGACATGGGCGACAACAGGTGATCTTCGTGGCGCGTCCGCGGCTTCCTGCGTCACCACCGCGTTGTCGAACTCTTTCCTGCTGCCTGCGACCGATACCGGAGTGACCGAACAGCTCGTTGTGGCCAATCCGTCGCAGAAGGCGACTTCCTTGGATATCGCCGTGTATGGGACCAAACATTCCGGCAAGTTGTCCCTGTCTACGCGAAGCACGCTGACCGTCCCCGCAGGTGGACAAGCGACGTGGGATGTCGCTGCTGCCGCCCCCGGACAGGATGGCGTCTATGTCACGGTGTCAAGCAAGGAAACCCCGGTCGCTGCGACCGTCAACGTGGTGCGTGCCGACGGTTTGAAGCCCCAAGGGTCGGATATTGTCACGCCGCTGGGTGACTTCTCGGATAATCTGGCGATGCCAGGTATTCATGCAAATGACAAGGTAACCGCTTTGGTGTATGCGCAACGTACGGCGACGGTGACTGTGTCGTGGATCACCACGGACGGGAAAATCGAAGCGAAAACCGTGTCCGTTCCCGCCAAACGGGTGTCAGCCATCGATTTGGGGCAAGCCCCGGCCGGTACGGTAGCATTGATTGCGAACGCTTCCGCGCCGATTTCGGTACAGTCGACGATTACGTTGGGCTCTTCCAGACAGGCGGATGTCGCGTTCATTCCCGGACGGGTACGTCAACGGCATACCGCGGTGGCCATCCCAGCGTCGATGACGGCGCAGCTTGATATTGTCAACACGTCCGACACACCGGTCACGGTGACGATGCGCGGTTATGATGCGAGCGGCAAACCTACTGGCGTCAAGCGTGCGGATATTGCGCCGACCGCGGCGGCAAGCGTACGCCCCAAGGATATCGGCGATAATACCCAGCTGGTGACTATGAGCTCAAAAGCGGCGGTGACATGGGGAGCACGGTTGACCAATGATGCGCTGGCAAAGGCGAATATCGCGCAAGTGGCATATGTGTCCGCCTCATCATTGGAACCGCAAAGCCGTGAAGTGGTGACGGTCAACGATCAGCGGATCGTCCACTGATCATCCCAAACCCCATTCCGGGTCGATTTCCTCCGGCCTGCGACCGTATAATTCCGCCAGACGGTTGACCAGTTCGTCACGGATGGCGGCCTGCAGATCCATGCGGGTGCGTGCATGCATCTGCATGGGCATGCGGTACAGCACGATACGGGCGGGCGTGCCGCGTCCAGCGGTGAAGCATTGTGACGACAGGTCGGGATCGGTCTGCCAAGGAGCGGGGTCGGACGGTGGAACATCTTCGACCGCGAACTGGACCGGACGCATCAGATCCGGCCATGCGCCACTTAATCGACGTAACTGGGCAGCGACCATATCGTCAAACATGCCGCTTTTCGTCCTGTACCGGGGGATTCGTACGCCGAACATCGGGGTACGCATCCCGCGACCGTGCCTGTTGCGGTATACGTGTGATTGCCATGGAGCTCGAAGCATGTCGTCAACTGTATGCCAAGGTGAGGATTGCGATAGGATTACTCAATGCGTATGTACAAGGAGGAATCATGACTGCGAGTGCTATCCGCCCTTGGGCTGAACTCGATTTGGATGCCATAGCGTCCCACGCGAAGGCGATTGCTTTTGATCTCGACGGCACGCTCGCCCGGTCGAAAAAACCGATTTCGCAGGATATAGCGGATTGCCTGACCGCTTTGACCCACCGTCTGCCGCTCGCCGTGATTACGGGAGGCCAGTTTTCTTTGGTCCGCAGCCAGATTCTGGACATGCTCGATGACCGGGCATGTAAAGCGAATATGCATTTGATGCCTACCAGCGGAACCCGCTATTACCATTGGGATGGTGAGCAGTGGGCTTGCGTGTATGAGCATAACCTCAGCGTCGCCGAACGGGAGGCGGCCATCAGCTCACTGAAACGCCACGCGCAGGAGCAGGGGATTTGGGAGTCGCGTGTATGGGGCGAACGCATCGAGGATCGCGGCAGTCAAATCACGTTCTCCGCTCTCGGCCAGCTTGCTCCGCTTGACGCCAAGGAATCGTGGGATCCTACGAATGAGAAAAAGAACCGGCTCGCCCAAGCGGTCAGCGCTGATGTCCCCGATTTGGCGGTGCGTTCCGGCGGGTCGACCAGCGTTGACATCTCGTTGCGCGGTGTGGATAAGGCGTACGCCGTCCGACAGTTCGCCGAGGCTCTCGGTATTGATGTGGGACAGATCATTTACGTCGGCGACCGTATGGATCCGGATGGCAACGATTATCCTGCGGTCAAAGCAGGCACCATGGCGATTCGTGTCGCTGGCCCGGAAGATACGCTCTTGGTGTGCAATGCGTTGATGCGCCATCTGCCGGTCATCGCATAGCGCGACATCTTCTGACCACATGACCGTCAATGGTTCGCTTGACCCGTGCTGTGTCCGGTAGATTCAGGGTATGAGCATACGTGCACGGGTTGAGTCATTGTTCCTTTCGCGTCTCGGTTTGCTCCTGCTGCCGCGTGGGTGCGCTGGATGCGGGTCACCTGACACTGTGCTGTGCGCTGACTGCCGGAGCTTGTTCGACAAGCGGCTGGCCCGCTCCGTCTACGGTGTCACGGCAGGGGCTGTCGCATGCGCACAATATACCGGTGCGGCCCGGTTAGCGGTGTTGGCATGGAAGGACCATGACGACCGTGAATGTGATATCCCATTCGCCGCGTGTCTTGCCCGTGCGGCGCTTGATCTGCCTGAAGTGCGGTCCACACCCTCAATCGTGCTGATCCCGGTGCCGTCCTCGGAGGCCTCCGCCAGGGCACGTGGCCGGCAGCATATGGCGGTGTTAGTGAAGCGGGTATGCCGGATACTTCGTGAACAGCATGGGAAGGATGCGACGGTTGTCGACATGCTCGCGGCTGTTGGCCATAAACGGTCGGTGCAGTTATCGAATGCCCGGCAACGTGTTGATCGCGCCGATGCGCGATTCCGGATGCGTGGCTCGTATCGGGTGCATCCGGAAAGCATGGTGTTGCTGTTCGATGACATCATCACCACAGGTTCGACGATGCGGGCATGCGTCGGGACACTCACATCTGCCGGCGTCGTGGTCCATGCGGTGCTCGCTTTGGCGGATACTCCGGCGCGTGGCACCCGCCCGGTTGCCCATCAGGCGGAGTCGCCCGCATCAATGGCGGGATAAGCGGCCCGGATTCGCCGTCTAGTTCGCGTGGACGACCGGCATTTCCTCCCATCGTGTGGTACATCGTTGTGAGAGCATATTGCGCTTCATCGCCCAGCGGGCACCGACTTCTTCACTTGCCCGGCCTTCGCCTCTGATGCCTGCGGCGCATCCGATACCGACACGCATAGGGCCGAATCGTCGGTTGACTTGTTCTAGTGCGGAACTTAAGCCGGGGTCGCTGTTTGCTCCCAACGTGGGCAGGGTATGAAAAGCATCGGCGTCGATCAAACCGGTCAGGAGGACTCCGGCCCGAGCGTAGCGTACGGATGGGATGATACTTCCATGCAATGCCGTTCTGGCCGCGGCGGCGATGATGACCGGATCGTCGCTGGGGTCGGGAAGGGTCACACTGCCATGGGCTGCCGAGGGGATGCCGGTGTGGACATTGCCGCTGGAACAGAACGCCGAAACTGTTGTACACAGGCTGTGCTGGCGTTGGAGTCGCCTGCACGCATATTGGGCGTAGACGGATACGGCTTGAACGATATGATCCTCACCTTGCACCGGTTCGCCGAACATGCGGGAACATAACAGTTCCGTATTGCGTGTGTTCCAGCCGGCGTGATCGTCATCGTAGATGCAGGGGAAGCCGTTCAATTCCAGGATGGTGCGCTCCAATTGGACGGAGAATCTGCGTCTCATGGCGACGGGGTCGCTGTCCCGTAATTGGGCGGCCTGGCGGATGCCGATACCGCGAAGACGTTTGGCCAAGCGGCGTCCAACACCCCAAATGTCTTCAATCGGGATGGAAGCCAAGATGCCTGCTCCGCCATCCGACTGTGCAAGGTCATGCCAGAGGGTCACTCCGTGGGACCTTTCGTGCCGTTTGGCCCAGTGGTTGGTGATTTTCGCCAAGGTTTTAGTCGGGGCGACACCGACACTGACGGGTATGCCGATGCCTTGCAGGACGGTGCGGCGCATGGCAAGGCAGATTTGACGGGTGCGTTCGCCGTTCCAAGGGGACCGCATGAAGCATTCGTCGATGGAATAGACTTCCTGCCCCGGCAGGAATGTCGAAAGCACGGACATCATCCGGCGCGACAGGCTCCCGTACAGTTCATAATTGGAGCTGCGTGCGATGACATGGTCACGTTCAGCCGCTTCGCGGATCATGAACCAAGGAGTGCCGTTGATGATGCCGAGTTGTTTCGCCTCGTTGGATCTGGCCACCACGCACCCGTCATTATTGGACAGCACTACCACAGGCTTGCCGGCAAGCTCAGGGTGGAATACCGTTTCGCATGAGGCGAAGAAATTGTTGGCATCAGCGAGCACCACCATGCTCGCCGGCGCGTGCTCGCCCGGCATGATGTCACACTCCCCAACCATGATGACGGTAGATTTTAGGATGTGTCGGGGAAGATTGGGTGGTCTGGGAGGCGTGTATGCGCCCGTCTGCCGGATATGTGACCGAGGGGAGTCGCTTATGCGGTTGGCGGTGCGGTTGGCGCTGCCAATGATAGTTACCGACCACCACGCCCCAGATCAGGAGCTCCTGGTCGGCTGCCGGGATGAAATCCGGGTATGCGGTGTTCTCCGGATGCAATATCGGTGTTCGGCCGCGTAAGACGAGTCTTTTGACGGTCAGCTCGTCATCAAGGACTGCGATGACGACGTCGCCGTCTTGCGGGTCGAGTGCACGGTCGACGACAAGCAGGTCACCATCCCAAATGCCGGCGTTCACCATCGAGTCCCCGGCGACTGTCACGACGAATGTGGTGTCCGGATGATTGATGATATGTTCGTCGAGGCTGAAATCGCCGTTGAAGTAATCCTGTGCGACAGAAGGGAATCCGGCGTGTACGGCTTCGAGCGCTTGGGGCACAGGGGAGGGGTGGATATCAGCGCGACGGACTGCGCTGACAGCGCCGGCATGCTCGATGGCACCGTGATGGCGCGGTATGGCGTCGGCATCGGGGAATGATCCTTGATACGCGCTGACAACCATGGCACACCTCCATTCGAACATATGTTCGACTTCAGTATGTGTGATGGTGCAGACAATGAATGGGGCACCACATTGCGTGTGGTGCCCCATTCATGGCGTATGGATGAATTGCTCAGTCCGCGTCCGCAGCTGATTGCGGGGGGTTGTCAGCCGATGGGATATGGTGTTTGGGCAGGGTGATTTCAAAATCCGCCCCACGAGGGTCATCCACGACACGCACGGTGCCGCCGTGCAGTTGCGCCGCCCAACGGGCGATGGACAATCCCAGTCCCGTACCTCCAGATTCGGTTCCCGGGCCTGTTTTGCCTTTGACAAAACGCCGGAAGATATCGCTGCGTACCTCCGGTGGAATCTGTGAACCGAAATTGACGACATTGGTTACAACGGTGTCGCTGGCCGTGTCTTCGCGGGTTTCGATCAGTACGGCGGTGTCATCGGGGGAATGTTTCAGCGCGTTGCCGATGACATTGGTGAACAGTTGGCGGAGCCTGTCCTGATCGCCTTCCATGTCCAAATCGTCAGGCACGTGCACCTCAATGGTGTGTGCGTGGCCGGAATCCGCGATTTCCAGCGGTTCGATGGTTTCGTCAATGAAATCGGCGAAATTGAAACGTTCGACTTGCAGGCTCGCCGCCCCCGCTTCCATGCGGGACAGGTCCAGCAGGAAGGCGATGAGATCACTCAGCCGGCGGGTCTGGTTGAGGATGCTTTCCATATTGGCGGGCGTAGGTTCTACGACGCCATCCGCAAGATTTTCCAGCATCGCCTGCAATGCTGATACCGGGGTGCGCAGCTCATGGCTCACATTGGCGATGAGGTCGTTGCGCATTTGGTCGGCGTGCTGGAGTTCTTCGGCCATTTCATTGAAGGAGCGTGCCAGCATGCCGATTTCGTCATTGCTGTCCGTGCCGGTTTTCACTCGGACGCTGTAATCCCCTTCGGCCATGGCTTCGGCGGCGTCGCGCATCTGCCGCAAGGGCGTGGTCAAGCCGCGGGAGAAGAAATAGGTGATGCCGAGGGCCACGGCAAGCGTGATGGGCATGGCAACCCAACCGGTAAGCCCGACTTTGAGCAGTACCCAAGCCAAAGCGAATGCGATGGCTGTGGAAATGACTATCAGGACACTGAGCTCGAATTTCAGTGAGGAAAAGAATCCAATCGGCCGGTCGCTGTCCAGCAGCCGGGTTGTTTTCGGTTGTTTTCCGGCCGGCTGTCTGGACGGCGACGAGCCTGGTTGTCGCGCCATCAGCGCGTCTCGCTTTCCGCAGCGGTGTTATCATCGGATTCCGGCGGCTCGAAAGCGTATCCGACGCCGTGGGCGGTGCGGATCATTTGGGAACCCAGCTTGTGACGCAGCGCTTTGACATGGGAATCCACGGTACGGGTGCCGGAAGCATCCGGCCAGTCCCACACTTCTTCAAGCAATTTTTCACGCTTGAATACGGTTTTCGGTTTGCGCGCCAGTGTGGCAAGCAAATCGAATTCGGTGGGGGTCAGATGCACCTGTTCCCCGTTGAGGGTCACGATGCGTTGACGCGGGTCGATGACCAACGACCCGAAGTCGAGCACCTTCTCGTTTTCCATGTTCTTGGCGATGATGGTGGCACGTTCGACACGGCGCAACAATGCTTCGCAACGGGCGATGAGCTCTCGCGGCGAGAACGGTTTGGTCATGTAATCGTCGGCGCCAGCGCCAAGGCCCATCACCTTGTCGGATTCCGCGTCGCGCGCCGTGAGCATCAACACGGGAACGGGACGTTCGGCGATGATGCGTTTGGTCGCTTCAATGCCGTCCATCACTGGAAGCATGACGTCCATGATGACCAGATCGGGCTTGAGCTGCTTGGCCGCGCGGACGGCAGAGGCGCCGTCCGAGGCGACGCGTGCCGTCCAACCGTTTGCAGTGATGCGCTGCGCTATGGCAGTGGCAAGATCGGGTTCATCTTCGACCACCAGAATCGTGCGAGCGGTGTTCTGGTGCGAGGAAGTGTTGAGCATATGGGACCACCTTTCAGTTTTCTGGTTCCAAGAATACCGCTCCCAATGCCGGAATAGTGAGTTTCGCTGACCAATCACGAGAATGATAGGCACCGGCGTCGGCTTCGAACTCACCGTTATGGATGCCCGAGCCGCCATACTGCTCATCGTCGGTGGTCAGGATTTCGCGCCAGCGTCCTCCGCGGGTCAGTGGAACCTGGTAATCCTCCCATGCTTCGCCGGAGAAGTTGACCACGACGACCAACTGCTCGTCCTTCGCGCCGATGCGCACGAAGCTCAGCGTATTGTGATCCGCGTCATCACTGGTCAGCCATTGGAAGCCGGCCGGGTCGAAGTCCTGGCTCCACAACGCCGGATGCGCCTTGTACATGGCGTTCAGGTCAGCAACCAGCTTCTGGATCTGGCGGTGCTCCTTCCAATTGAGGGCGTCCCAATCGACTGACCCGTTGTGATCCCACTCGCCGTATTGGGCGATTTCATTGCCCATGAACGACAGTTTCTTACCCGGATGCGCCCACTGGTAGGCGAACAGGGCGCGCACGCCGGCGTACCGCTGCCAATCGTTGCCGGGCATCTTGCCGAACAGCGATCCCTTGCCGTAGACAACCTCATCGTGGCTGATCGGCAGAACATAATGTTCGGAATACGCGTAGACCATCGAGAAGGTGATCTCGTTGTGGTGCCACTTGCGGTTGATGGGCTCCTCGTGCAGGTATTGCAAGGTGTCGTGCATCCAACCCATATTCCACTTGAGGCCGAATCCGATGCCGCCTTGATCGGTCGGTGCGGTGATGCCCGGATACGCGGTGGATTCTTCGGCGATCATCATGATGCCTGGGTTGTTCTTATACGCGGTGGCGTTGGCTTCCTTGAGGAAATCGATGGCCTCGAGGTTTTCTCGGCCGCCGTAGATATTCGGATGCCACTGGCCGGGTTTGCGGCTGTAGTCGAGATACAGCATTGAGGAGACCGCGTCCACGCGCAGTGCATCGATATGGTATTCGTCCAGCCAGAAGCACGCGTTGGCGACAAGGAAGTTGCGCACTTCGTGCCGACCGAAGTTGAAAATGTACGTGCCCCAGTCGGGATGCTCGCCGCGCGTGGGGTCGGGATCCTCGTACAGCGGGGTGCCGTCGAAGCGTCCCAGTGCGAACGCGTCCTTGGGGAAGTGGGCGGGAACCCAGTCCATGATGACGCCGATGCCGGCCTCATGGAATTTCTCGACCAGATACTTGAAATCGTCCGGTCCGCCGAGACGGGAATCGATGGCATAATACCCGGTCACCTGATAGCCCCAAGAGCCGGCGAAGGGGTGTTCGGCCAACGGCATGAACTCGACGTGGGTGAAGCCTTCCTTGGCGACGTAGTCGACGAGTTGGTCGGCGAGGTCGCGATAATTCTTGATGCCCTGCTTCCAGCTGCCGGCGTGGACTTCGTAGATGCTGACCGGACCCTCATGCGGATTGGTGCGCTTGCGGCGGTCCATCCATGCGGCGTCGTCCCATGTGAAGGTCGAATCGACTACAACGGAACCGGTTGCCGGCGGAATTTCGTGCGAACGTTCCATCGGATCGGCTTTCATGACCCACTCATTGTTCGCATTCAGGATTTGGTACTTGTAGACTTCGCCGTCTTGCACACCGGGGATGAACAGCTCCCAGATGCCGGAAGATCCCAGCTCGCGCATGGCGTGCTTGCGGCCGTCCCAGCCGTTGAAATTGCCGACGACGCGTACCGCGTGCGCATTGGGCGCCCATACGCTGAATGCCGTGCCGACCAAGGGTTTGCCGCTCACGCCGTCGCTGGAACCCATCGGGTCCTGGTAATGCATGACACGTGCGCCGAGTGCCTCCCACAGCCGCTCGTGGCGTCCCTCGCCGAACAGGTACATATCGAGATCGCCGACCGTCGGCAGGTAGCGATATGGATCGTCCTCAATCGTGGTCTCACCGTTCTCGTACGTCGTGGCGACACGGTAATCCGGGACACCCCAGCCGTCATCGGTGGCGATCGCGGGGATGTTCGCGTAGAAAATCCCGTTGTGCTCGTGGGTCGCCGCGTACTGTTCGCGTTTGCCGTCCCGCTCGGTGACGATGTCGACCTTCTTGGCGAGAGGGCGCAGCACGCGTACGGTGACGGTGCCGTTGGGGTCGTCCTCTACGATATGCCCGCCGAGTACCTCATGCGGGTTGAAGTAGGTCGCGTTGCTGACAGCATCCAGCTTTCCTTGGTCTACAGTGAACATGGTGATATCTCCATTGATCCTCGTGTCGTTCATAGCCATATATGAAGCATAGGCATACTTTTGCCGAATGTCGCGCCGTGTCGGCGTGTTTTTATGGAAATTCGTCGTCGTCGGGGGAAAAATCACCCAAGTCCCGGCCTGAGGGCATACTACGTAAGGTTATATAGTCTTTGGCTGCTTGCTTCACGGAGGGTTCATGGGTTACAAAGTCGGTGATATGGTCGTGTATCCGCGTCATGGTGCGGCACGGGTCGATGCGATTACCGAACGCACGGTGAAGGGTGTGACCCGGGAGTACCTCCAACTGTCAGTCCTGTCCTCTGATGGTCTGGTCATCAATGTTCCTGTGGAGAACGCGCAGAAGGTGGGTGTCCGCGATATCGTGGACGCGGCAGCGGTGTCGAAGGTGTTCGAGATTTTGCGCACCCCCATCGTGGAGAAGGAAATGAACTGGTCCCGGCGTTATAAGCTCAACGTCGAGAAGATCTCCACCGGTGACGTCAATCAGATCGCCGAGGTTGTGCGCGACTTGTCTCAGCGCAATGTCGACGAACATGGCCTGTCTGCGGGGGAGAAGCGCATGCTTACCCGCGCGCGTAGCATTCTCACCTCTGAGATTGCGTTGTCTGAAGACATTTCCGAAGATGAGGCGCAGCGTCTTCTGGATGTGAATCTCGGCTATGCTGATCCGCTTCCCGGTGACGCCCAACATCATACCGAGGCGCCGCAGGAGCCGGCCTCACAGACTCTTGCCCGTCTTGAAGCGGAAAAGAAGAAGTCCAAGTCCAAGAAGAAGTAAGCATGGCTGTGGAATCGTGCTTGACGGGCGTTCCGCGCGTGGGGATGGGTTTTGACGCCCACCGGTTCGCGCGGGACGCCCGTCCGTTATGGTTGGCGTGCTTGCAATGGGAAGGCACCGGCATTGAAGGGGATTCCGATGGCGATGTTGCCGCGCACGCGCTGATTGACGCATTGTTGTCCGCTGCGGGGCTGGGGGATATCGGCACGTTGTTCGGCGTCGGCGGCGATTCCGCTGGGGCAGGTCAGCATGGCGGTCCGATGCTTGAACGGACGGTTGCGGTCTTGCATCAGCATCATGTGATGCCGGTGAATGCCAGTGTCGTGCTTATCGGCAACCGTCCGCGTATCGGTTCGAGGCGTATGGAAGCGGAACGGATGATGTCGCAGGCGGTTGGCTGTCCGGTCGCTTTGAGTGCAACGACAACGGACGGTATGGGCTTCACCGGAACAGGTGAAGGCATTGCCGCGATGGCGACGGTCATGGTCACCATCGCGGAGCAGTGAGGTGTTGTTGTCTCGCTAACGCTGATGGTGGATGGAGGATGCGCCCCGGGCGATCGCCCACATCAGGGTGGATAGCGTGACGATGATGAAACTCGGCGGTGCGGGGAACATGGCGGACAAGACCAATCCTCCCCAAATGGATACGAGGCACAGCACGCTTGCCGTCACCATGGCTTTGAGCGGGGAAGCGGCGATGATGTTCGCCGTGGCCGCAGGGGTGACCACAAGAGCGAAAATCAGCAGTGTGCCGACCGCCGGCACGGCGATGGTGATGACTCCGGCCATGATCGCCATGAACAGCACGTTCATCAGGGCGATGGGCACGCCTTTGGCTTGGGCGACCTGTTCATCAAGCGAGCTGAACAGCAGGGGGCGGTAAATCACCGCCAGAATGATGACCAGCAGGATGTCGAAGATGGCGAATCCGATGACCTGATCGTTGGCGATGGTCAGGATCGAACCGAACAGAATGGATTGCATCTGCTGGGATGCCGAACTTGACAGGCGGGCGAAGAACAAGCCGAGACCGGTGGCGAAGGCGAGCACTGTGCCAGTCGCGATTTCCCGTTGTGAAGCACGCTTGCCGAGCGCGCCGATAATAAGCGCACCCATCAACGCGAATGCGCCCAGTCCCAGCGATACCGGCAGGCCGAGCAGTACGGCCCCGGTCGCTCCCGGAAGCCCGATGTGGGCCAACGCATGCGCCGCGAAGGTGGAGTGCCGGGCGATGGTGAAGTATCCCATGGCGCCTGCGGCGATGGCGATGCATAGTCCGGCGAGGAACGCGTTGTGCATGAAGGGCATGCTCAGCGTCTGTGTCCATTGTGGGTCGAATGAGAATGCGATGTGGTTCATGTCGTTGTCCTTGGATCACTGCCTGTGCTGTTCGCCCGCATGATGGTGGAATCTTGCCACCTCGTCCGGGGCGTGGGTGTCTTGGTTCATTCCCGCGGGTTCGTCTGGGGTCGGTGTGACGAACATGTCGCCCTGCGGTGTGGTCACCACTTGCACGGTGGTGCCGTACAGGTGTGTCAGGAGTTCGGCGTCCAATACTTTGTTCATCGCGGCGTAATGGGGGTGGCCGTCCAACAGGTATACGGCGCCGGTGAGGATCGGCAGCAGCATATTCAGGTCATGGGCGACGATCTGGATGGTCATACCGAGCTCGTGATTGAGCCGGGCGAGCACGTGGACTGTCGCCCGCTGACTGGCGAGGTCGAGATTGGCCAGCGGCTCGTCGAGCATCAGCAGTTGTGGGTTGCTGACTAGGGCTTGTGCGATGGCGACGCGTTGTCGCAGTCCGCCGGACAATTGTGACAACCGGTAGTCGGCTTTGTCCGCCACGCCGACGAAGTCCATGGCCTCGCGGGCTTGCTGGCGTTGCGCCCTACTGGTGATATGGAAACCGAACTTGGTGCCCGTCAACCCCAGCAGTACTGACTGTTCCGCCGTGAGGTTGGAATCGATGTCGGACGTGTAGCTTTGGGGCACGTATCCGATGCGCTGGTTGGCTTTGCCGGCCGGTTCGCCCAGTACGGTCACGCTGCCGTGGGCGATGGGCAATAGGCCGAGTTCGGCTTTCAACATCGTGGTTTTTCCCGCTCCGTTGGTTCCTACGATTGCGGTGACTGAGCCTTGGGGAATGGTGAAATCGCCGTGGCTCCAGATGAGATGGTCGCCGCGCCGGATGGCGGCGTCCTTGAAAACGATTGCGGGATGCACCGTGTCGTCGGCCTGTCGCGGTGGGGCCGAATGGTGGCGTGCCGGTATGGAGGTGCCCATTGCATTCCTTCCGAGTGTCTGTGCTTGGATTCGGTGTAGATGACTGTGGGCCGGATCCATTGGTATTGCTCTGCACGCCAGTATCGTCAATGGTGTTGACAATCATTATCATTTAGACGATTCGACGGATATGCTTGGCGCTGAACCGATTCCTGCCGAGATTCAGTCGGATGAAGCGGAGGGGGAAGCCGTTGCGGCGTCCGTGGCTGATGCCGAGGCGTCATCGGACGGGCTCGCCGACGACGATGAGGAGGGTGAGGGCGATGCGGCAGCGGAATCAGCGTCGGTGTCCACCGCTTCGGCGATGTCGCTGACCAGTGAGCTGATCCACCCGGTCAGTGAACGCTGGTCGGAAGGCATCTGCTCGGTGATGTTGATGACCGCGATCTTGTTCTTGGCTGCCATCTTGGTCAATGCGGCTGCGGAATCACTATGTTCCTGTGGGTTGTTCACCAGCAGGGGCACGTTGCCGGAGTCCAGCAACCGCTGGAACGCCTGTAAATCCGCGGGGGCGGCTTCCCCTCCCGATGCCACCGCCTGTGCATACCCGTCCGGCGTGACATCTTTGAACTGCATGTCGGACATGAGATAGTAGGCGACCGCTTCAGTCGCGGCGTACGGGGTGTTCTTGTGCCGCTTGGCGAATGCGGCCATGTCGTCTTCGAGTGCATCCTCCCGCTGGCGCCATGCCTTGAGATGCTTGTCGAAGCTTTTCTTCTTCGCGGGAAGCGCCTTGGAGAACACGTCGGCAAGCTCGGTCGCCATCGCATTGCGGGCGTCCTTGGAGAACCACAGATGGGGATTGTCCCCGTTGATGGCGCCCACGGTCGCTGCGGCCGAGACGTTGATGGTGCCTTTGGCCAGGCTCTTGGTGGCCCACGTGTCGTATCCGGCACCGTTGGTCACGACGACTTGCGCCTTCTGGATGGCGGCGATATCCGAGGTCTTGGGTTCGAAATCGTGGGCGTCGACGGCGGTGGAGCTGAGGATTGTGGTGACGTTGACATCGGTTCCGCCGATTTGTTCAGCCAGAACACCCCACTGGTTGACGGAGGCGACCACGTTGATCGGCCCCTTGGCGGGTGCGGCCGCAGAAGTGGAGGCGGAAGGGGTGGGAGTGCGGTGGGGGAATCCGCATGCGGACAACGGTATAACCAGCGCAATCGCAGCGCATGCCGCGATGCCTGCGATGACTCGTCCGACGAGCTTGCCTGCCTTCATACTGTCACCTTCGTCTGATTCTCAATCAATGGACTCCGCATGCCGGAACGCATGCCACGTCTGGCTCCACGATAGCCTACGATACAGAAAACGAAGTGAGCCGTCTTCTGGTGCTCAGGGGGAGACGGGCGCGAATGTACAAACTGGAACCCCTATGGTCAGGAGGCGGACATGCCCATCATATTGGATGGCAAAAGCGTGGCGGCGCAAGTCAAGGAAGATCTTGCACGGCGTGTGGGCGCACTGCGGCAGCAAGGTATCCAGCCTGGCTTAGGCACCCTGCTGGTCGGCAACGATCCGGGGTCCATGAAATATGTCGCCGGCAAGCATGCCGATTGTGCGCAAGTGGGCATTACGTCAATCCGCAAGGATTTGCCGGCGGACGCGACCGAAAAGCAGATCGGGCAGGCCATCGACGAATTGAACGCCGACCCCTCATGCACGGGATTCATCGTCCAGCTGCCACTGCCCGCCGGCGTCGACGAGATGTCCGCGATCGCGAGAATCGACCCGGGCAAGGATGTCGATGGGATGCACCCGTATAATCTCGGGGAGCTGGTGCTGCATACCTCCGGCACGATCGGCACGCCGCTGCCGTGCACTCCTCGCGGTGTTCTGGCGCTGCTGGACCATTACGGCATCGATTTGAACGGGAAAGAGGTTTGTGTGCTGGGCCGGGGCATCACCATCGGACGCACCATCGGACTGTTGCTGACCCGTCGTGAGGTCAACGCCACAGTCACGTTGTGCCATACCGGTACGCGTAACGTGCGTGAGCATATGCGTCGCGCCGATGTGATTGTCGCGGCGATGGGTTCGGCCGGATTCGTCAAGCCCGAGGATATCAAGGATGGGGCTGTCCTCGTCGATGTCGGAGTATCGCGCGTGTGGGACGAACAGGCAGGCAGATATCGCATCAAGGGGGACATCGACAAGGCCTGCTATGAGAAGGCGGGCGCCTATACGCCGAATCCCGGCGGGGTCGGTCCGATGACACGCGCCATGCTGCTGTCCAATGTCGTCGAGATCGCCGAGCGTTCGGCACGCGGGTGAACGCGAATATAGACGCCTATCGTGCGGCGGATGCGCCACTCGACCCGCATGCGACACGCTGAGTGTTCGCGGATGGCTTTTGTGCATGGCGCACGGTACGCTGGGGACAGGTGTGTCCGCAAGGGCGCGCCTGATAACTGAAGAACGATTTTATCCATCTACTAGTTAACAGAAACCACTATTTTAATGGCAGATAACAATACGGAAGTCACCAAGGTCGCGATCAACGACATCGGCACCGAAGAGGACTTCATCAAGGCAGTCGATTCCACCATCAAGAACTTCGATGATGGTGATCTGGTCGAGGGTACGGTCGTCAAGGTCGACCGTGACGAGGTTCTCCTCGACATCGGCTACAAGACCGAGGGTGTCATCCCCTCCCGCGAACTTTCCATCAAGAAGGACGTCGATCCCGACGATGTCGTCGAAGTCGGCGACACCATCGAGGCCCTTGTCGTAACCAAGGAAGACAAGGAAGGCCGTCTTATCCTGTCCAAGAAGCGTGCCCAGTATGAGCGCGCTTGGGGCGATATCGAGAAGATCAAGGAAGCCGATGGCGTTGTCGAAGGCACCGTCATCGAAGCCGTCAAGGGCGGCCTCATCGTCGACATCGGCCTGCGTGGCTTCCTGCCGGCTTCGCTCGTCGAGATGCGCCGCGTCCGCGACCTGTCCCCGTACATCGGTCAGAAGATCAAGGCCAAGATCCTGGAGCTCGACAAGAACCGCAACAACGTGGTGCTGTCCCGCCGCCAGTACCTCGAGGAGACCCAGTCCGAGGTCCGTGAGACCTTCCTGTCCCAGCTCAAGAAGGGCCAGATCCGTGAAGGCGTGGTGTCCTCCATCGTCAACTTCGGCGCGTTCGTCGATCTGGGCGGTGTTGACGGCCTGATCCACGTGTCCGAGCTGTCCTGGAAGCACATCGACCACCCGTCCGAGGTCGTCAAGGTCGGCCAGAAGGTCACCGTCGAGGTGCTGGATGTCGATATGGACCGTGAGCGCATCTCGCTGTCCCTCAAGGCCACTCAGGAAGATCCGTGGCAGCGCTTCGCTCGCACCCACGTTCCCGGCCAGATCGTCAAGGGCAAGGTCACCAAGATCGTGCAATTCGGCGTGTTCGTGTCCGTCGAAGACGGCATCGAAGGCCTCGTGCACATCTCCGAGCTGGCCAACCGCCATGTCGAGAACCCGGAGACCGTGGTCAAGCAGGGCGAGACCGTGTTCGTCAAGGTCATCGACGTCGATCTCGATCGTCGCCGTATCTCCCTGTCGCTCAAGCAGGCCAACGATTCCGTCGACCCGAACTCCGAAGATTTCGATCCGGCGCTGTACGGCATGCCGGCCGAGTACGACGAGGACGGCAACTACAAGTATCCGGAAGGCTTCGACCCGAATACCAACGAGTGGATCGCCGGTTACGAGAAGCAGCGCGAGGAATGGGAAGCCCAGTACGCCGCCGCCCACGACCTGTGGGAAGAGCACAAGGCTTTCGCAGCCAAGGAACTGGAGAACGCCGCGGCTTCCGCAGCCGAGGATGGCCAGGCCCCTCGCGAGGAAAAGGTCCAGGAGACCTCCAACTACTCCTCGAACAATGCCTCTGAAGGCACGCTTGCCGACTCCGATCAGCTTGCCGCCCTGCGTGAGCAGCTGCTCAAGGAAAAGAAGTGAGCAATTCGGTCATAACTGACTGAATCCTCGATGGCCCCCGACACGTACAGTGCCGGGGGCCATTCATATGTCCGCAGTGTGCCGACTCGACTACGATAAGCGGTATGGTGATACGAATCGGACTGACCGGCGGCATTGCTGCCGGTAAAAGCACGGTCGCAAGCCGATTGCGAGAACTCGGCGCCACAATCATCGACTATGATGTTCTCGCCCGGCAGATTGTCGAACCCGGGGGAGAAGCGCTCCCTCGCATCGTGGAAGCATTCGGCCCAAGCGCGGTGGACGCCGCAGGTCGGCTCAACCGAGCTTGGCTCGCACAGCGCGTGTTCAGTGGCCCTGACCGGCAGGCGTTGGAGCGGCTCGATACCATCGAGCACCCGCTGATTTACGCGAAAGCCCAGCAAGCTGATGCCGAAGCCGCATCCCAAGACGACACTGCGGTGATTGTTCACGACATCCCGCTGCTGGCGGACGTCATCGACGATGTGCCGTTCACGTTCGACCATGTCGTGACCGTGGAAGCGCCTCAGCAGGTACGTATCGAACGGATGATACGTACGCGGGGAATGAGCGGTACGCAAGCGAAAGCGCGGATTGACAGCCAAAGCCCCCAGGCGGCGCGCCTAGCCATCGCCGACATTGTTGTGGATTCCGATACGGATCGCGCATCGATGCTCGCCCGCGTCGACCGACTGTACGCGCAGTGGTCGGCGCAGGCACGCCATGATGCCTGACATGCGCTGTGGGACGAGCATCGAACATAAGTACGAAAGCATTGATACGCTGGTGATGACAAAAGCCGCCGCATCCCGCGTTGCGTGTGAGGTTGCAGAGGCACCCTGTATACGCGTCCATGTTGAGGCTGTGAAAGGAATGGCTGTGAGCATTTCCATCGAACGAACAGATAAGCCGTTTGTCGTCAAAGCGCCATACCAGCCGTCCGGCGACCAACCGCAGGCCATAGAGGAGCTCGCGGAACGCATCAACGATGGTGAGAATGATGTCGTGCTTATGGGCGCGACCGGTACCGGTAAAACCGCGACGGTCGCATGGCTGATCGAGAAGCTTCAGCGGCCGACCCTGATTCTCGAACCCAATAAAACATTGGCCGCCCAGCTGTGTGCGGAATTCCGCGAGCTCATGCCCGACAACGCGGTGAGCTATTTCGTGTCGTACTACGACTATTACCAGCCTGAAGCGTATATCCCCCAAACGGACACCTATATCGAAAAAGACTCGAATATCAATGATGATGTCGAGCGTCTGCGTCACGCCGCAACCGCGAATCTGCTGACACGGCGCGATTGTGTGGTTGTTGCCACGGTCTCGTGCATCTACGGCTTGGGTACGCCTGAAGAATACGCCGGCCGTATGCTGTTCCTCAAGGAAGGCCAGCAAATCGACCGGGATTCGCTGTTGCGTAAGTTCGTTGACATGCAGTACAAGCGCAACGATATCGCGTTCACGCGCGGTACGTTCCGTGTGCGCGGCGATACCGTGGAAATCATCCCCGTCTATGAGGAGCTTGCCATCCGCATTGAATTCTTCGGTGATGAAATCGACCGCATCTCGACCTTGCATCCCATCACCGGCGATGTCATCGACCATGTCAGCCAAGTGCATATCTTCCCGGCTTCCCACTATGTCGCAGGTCCGGAACGTATGGAACGTGCGCTCGGCACCATCAAAGAAGAGCTCGACCACCGTGTCGCCGAACTACGCAAACAAGGCAAAGAGCTGGAAGCGCAGCGTCTGACTATGCGCACCACGTATGATCTGGAAATGCTCACCCAGGTGGGGACATGTGCAGGCGTGGAGAATTATTCGCGACATTTTGACGGCCGAGAGCCGGGCACGCCGCCGCATACACTGCTGGATTTCTTCCCTGACGACTTCCTGCTGGTCATCGATGAGTCCCATGTCACCGTCCCGCAAATCGGTGCCATGTACGAAGGCGATGCCAGCCGCAAGCGCACGCTGGTCGAGCATGGTTTCCGACTGCCGTCGGCGATGGATAATCGTCCGCTCAAATGGGACGAGTTCCTTCAGCGTGTCGGACAAACCGTCTACCTGTCGGCGACGCCAGGCGATTACGAGCTTGGCTTGTCTGACGGTGTTGTGGAGCAGATCATCCGGCCGACTGGCTTGTTGGATCCGAAGATTGAGGTCAGGCCGGTCGAAGGGCAGATCGACGACCTGCTCGCGGAAATCAAGGATCGCGTCGCGAAGAACGAGCGTGCGCTCGTGACCACCCTCACCAAAAAGATGGCGGAGGATCTGACCGACTACCTGCTTGACAAGGGCATCAAGGTTGAATACCTGCATTCCGATGTTGACACGTTAAGGCGTGTCGAACTGCTCCGTGAGCTGCGTGAAGGCAAAATCGACGTGATTGTCGGCATCAATCTGCTCAGGGAAGGCCTTGATCTGCCTGAGGTTTCGCTTGTGGCGATTTTGGATGCCGACAAGGAAGGATTCCTGCGCTCCTACCGTTCACTGATCCAGACCATCGGTCGAGCGGCACGTAACGTGTCCGGAACCGTCATCATGTATGCCGATGAGGTCACCGATGCCATGAACAAAGCGATCACCGAGACTGAACGGCGGCGGGCCAAGCAGATCGCCTACAACAAGGAGCACCATATCGACCCCAAGCCGTTGATCAAGAAAATCAGCGATGTCAATGACATGATCGCCAAGGAGGATGTCGACACGCAGACCTTGCTTGCGGGAGGCTACCGGAATGCGGGGAAGGCCGGCAATGCTCATCTGGGAGTGCCCAGTGTCGGCGAGGAGGAAATCGAGAAGCGCCATGAGGAGATTCTCAAAGCGGGACTCCCGGCGCAGGATTTGGCCGACCTCATCCGTCAGATGAGTGAGCAGATGCACACCGCCGCCGAACAGCTCCAGTTCGAGCTGGCGGCGCGTCTGCGCGATGAAATCCGGGATTTGAAGAAAGAGCTGCGACAGATGACCGAAGCGCAACGATGATATCGGATGCGGCTTGTAGTGGGGGCCTGTCGTTATGCTGCCGTTGCCGTGAGTCACACGCTCTTTCTATGCTGGGGAACATGGCAGAAACACCGGTAGCATTCATGATCGCGACCTTCGCGGTTCTCGCTGTATTCGTCGTCGTTGACCTTTTCATCATCGGGCGCAAACCACACGTGCCATCGACCAAGGAATGCGTGCAGCATATCGCGTTCTTTGTGGTTGCGGCGCTGATTTTCGGCGGTATCATCTGGGCGGTCGCCGGGTCGAAACCGGCCGTCGAATTTTATTCGGGCTGGATGACTGAATATTCGCTGAGCATTGACAATCTCTTCGTATTCGTCATCATCATGTCGAATTTCGCCGTACCGAAAGAGCTGCAAAAATACGTGCTCAGCGTGGGTATCACGGTCGCGCTGGTGTTGCGTGGCATCTTCATCCTGGTTGGCGCGGCGATCATCCAGCGGTTCACTTGGGTGTTCTTCCTGTTTGGCGCGTTCCTGATTGTCACCGCGCTCAAATTGGTCACCGGCCATGACGACGATGAAGAATATCACGAAAACGGTCTTATCCGTGCGCTGCGCAAAGTGATGAACATCACTGACGAATACGATGGAGAGAAGCTGCGGACGGTCAAGAACGGGCAACGGTTCTGGACGCCGATGCTCATCGTGTTCCTGACCATCGGCACCACCGATGTCATGTTCGCGTTCGATTCGATTCCTGCGATTTTCGGCTTGACCAAAGATCCGTTCATCGTGTTCACCTCGAATGTGTTCGCCCTGCTGGGCCTGCAGCAGTTGTACTTCCTGCTGGGCAAACTGCTTGACCAGCTGGTGTATCTTCCTGTGGGCCTGTCCATCGTGCTCGGGTTCATCGGCGTCAAACTGGTGATGGAAGCCCTGTCCGGCAATTCGTTGCCGTTCATCAACGGTGGCCAACCGGTGGCATGGGTGCCTGAAGTGCCGACATGGCTGTCTCTTGTGGTCATTGTCTGCGCTCTGGGTGGTTCGGCGCTTGCCAGCGTACTCAAAATGAAGCAGGAGGAGCGGCGGGAACAGCTCCAGTCTGCCGGCGGCGACGAAGCATGATCGTGCCGCGACACTCGCGAATAGGTGCCGGCGGGCAGACGGGTCGCCCTGCGGTAGCGTGCCGGTGGATGGCTGGTGAATATGGAATGAAGCCAGTGTGAGCGCTCACAACACAATGGTCGAAATCGTTGGCGCACGCCAGTCGAAACGAGTAGACTATCCCATGGAAACAGGATTTTCACCTGTTCGATAGAAAACAAGTTGAAACAGAGGCAGGTATTCATGCGTAAAGCAAAGATCGTCGACACGATCGGTCCAGCCACCGAGTCCCTCGAAGGCATCACCAAGCTCGTCGAAGCCGGTATGGACGTCGCGCGTCTCAACCGCTCCCACGGCACTCCTGAGGATCACCTCAAGGTCTACAACAACGTGCGTGCGGCCTCCAAGGCGACTGGTCGCAACGTCGCGGCGCTGGTCGACCTGCAGGGTCCGAAGATTCGTTGCGGTTGGTTCAAGAAGAACGCCGAAGGCGAAGACAAGGTGCAGCTGACCGAAGGCCAGGAATTCATCATCACCACCGATGACATCGAAGGCGACGAGCACATCACCTCCACCACCTTCAAGGGTCTGCCCGGCGATTGCCATCCTGGCGATCCGATTCTGATCGATGACGGCAAGGTCCGCCTCGAGGTCACCAAGGTCGAAGGCAACAACGTGCACACCAAGGTTGTTGTCGCCGGACCGGTGTCCAGTCACAAGGGCATCAACCTTCCGGGCGTCGCCGTGTCGCTGCCGGCCCTCACCGAGAAGGATGAGGCCGATCTGCGTTGGGCTATCCGCACCGGCGCCGATATCATCGCCATGTCCTTCGTGCGTTTCGCAACCGATATCGATCGCGCTCACGAGATTATGGACGAGGAAGGCCGCCGTATCCCGATCGTCGCGAAGATCGAGAAGCCGCAGGCTGTCGAGAACCTCGAAGAGATTGTCAAGACCTTCGACGGCATCATGGTCGCCCGTGGTGATATGGCTGTCGAAATGCCGTTCGAAGAGGTTCCGCTGGTCACCAAGCGCTGCATCGAGCTGGCTCGCCAGTATGCGAAGCCGGTTATCGTGGCCACTGAGGTGCTCGGCTCCATGGTCCATTCCCCGGTTCCGTCCCGCGCTGAGGCTTCCGACTGCGCGAACGCGGTGCTTGACGGCGCCGACGCGACCATGACCTCCAATGAGACCGCTGTCGGCGAATACCCGACCGAGACCGTCAAGACCATGTCTCGCATCTCTGGCTATGCCACCGAACACGGTTTCGACCGCATCCCGGCGCTGAAGAACCTGGATATGTCCAATAGCGGCGCCGTCTCTTCCGCCGCAGTTGATTTGGCGGAGAAGGTCAACGCGAAGGCCATCGTCGCTTACACCCAGACCGGCAACACCGTGCACCGCGTGTCCCGCGAGCGTCCGGCCGCCCCGATTTACGGCCTGACCACCAACGAGCACACCTATCACTGGCTGGCTCTGAGCTGGGGCACCGAAGCGTTCCTGCTTGATGAGGACTACCACGACAAGAACCGTAGCGATCTCATGGTGTTCACCGACAAGGTGCTGCGCGACGCGGGCAAGGTTGCCGATGGCGACCGCATCGTCGTGCTCAGCTCCGCGCAGGGCGAGCATCGTCCGGGCAGCACGGATTCCATCTACGTGCACACGGTTGGCGCTTGCGACTGACGCTGGGTTGAGATAGCGCTTTCAGCGTGAATCTCATACAACAACAAGGAGGGGCTTGCAACTTGATGGTTGCAAGCCCCTCCTTGTTGTTGCCGGCCCGGGTGGCATGCACGCAGTGAGGCGGGCCGTGTCCAAGGAACGTTACTTGGACCGGCGGTCGGAACGTGCTTTGGCGATACGCTGGATGAGCCGTGGATGCGCGCCTGACTGCTCAGCCTGCTCAGCTTCCAAGTGTTCGCGCAGGCGCATGATGGCGATGATGGTTTTGGCGTCCACGATGGTGGCGTTGGTGATCATGTCGGAGGCTTCTTCCGGCGTCACCAGCCGCACGTCAGGGCGAGGGGTCTCCGGACCGAGCTCACCGCGTTCGACCGGGGTCAGGCCGCTCGCGAAGAAAATAGCGGTATGCTGCGTCGAGAAGCTCGGGGTGTTGATGAAGCGGGCGACTTGGACCAGCTCTTTGGCCTCGTAGCCAGCCTCCTCCTTCAGCTTGCGGACGGCAACCTCGTGGGGGCGTTCGTTGGAATCGAGCGCATGCCCGGCGGGGATTTCCAGTGTCCAGCGGTGAGTAGGCAGGCGGTACTGTTCAACCAAGGGGATACGCCCGTCGTCGGTCAAACCGATGATGCCGACCGTATCCCCGTTGTTCTCTTCGACGATGAAGCGCTCGAAGTGGCCGACCTGCGAAGAGTCGAACGATACCTGATCCACGTTGAAATAGTGGCTGTGCATGACCTGGTGTCGTGCTTCTTCCTTCACCGGCGCAGGACGCCATGGATCGAACCTGCGAAAGGTTGTCTCGCTCATACTTCCTCCTTGATTACCCTTGAGTACGTAGGCATTTCGCGTCATTACCATTCTACGCCGCGATAGTGCGACTGTTTTGGTCGTGTTTGCGTGATGTGTCGGGATTTGCTTTTGTGAGCCGGTTGCGTGCGGGGATGCGATGTGGGTTTCCGTCCATCGAAAACAATAATGCCGTGCCAGTCGGGCGCATCAAGCGCCACGTCGGGCACGGCATGCGTCTAGGCGGCGAGAGCGGGAATGGGAAGAGGTTCCAGTGTCACGACAGAGCCGTTGCGCAGACCTGTGGGCAGTTCGCTCGCCGGCATCTGGACGGTGACAGGAATGCCGCTGTGGTCCACTATGGTGTCCACGCGAACCAAAGAACCCAGGAAATGAATCATCATGACGTGCGCCCTGGCACCTGGCGTATCGCTCGCTTGTGCTCGTAGGATGATGTTCTCCGGTCTGACGAGCACGTTCACTGCCGCACCGCTGGCCGAACCATCAAGCAACGGGACACGATGGCCGAATACCTCGGCCTCGGTGCCGTTCGACGACCCGGGGATTTTGTTGCTCAAACCGATGAACGTCGCCACATATTCAGTCGTGGGACGACGATACAGGGTGGTCGGGTCGGCGATTTGCTCGATACGACCATGGTGCATCACTCCAATGCGATCGGCGACGGCAAGTGCCTCCTCTTGGTCGTGGGTGACGAATACGGTCGTTGTGCCGGCCTCGAGCTGGATACGTCGTATTTCATCGCGTAACTGCACACGTACTTTCGCGTCAAGTGCCGACAGCGGTTCATCGAGCAGGAGCACGCGTGGATTGATGGCCAGTGCTCGGGCGAGTGCTACGCGCTGTTGCTGCCCGCCGGACATCTGCTGGGTGTACTTGCCAGCCTGATCGGACAGGCCAACGAGTTCGAGTTTTTCCATGGCTACGCGTTTACGTTCCGCTCTGCCGATGCCGCGGATTCCCAAACCGAATTCGACATTCTCAAGCGCGCTCATATGCGGGAACAATGAATAGGCTTGGAACACCATGGCCATGCCGCGTTTGTTCGCCGGGACTGATGTCATATCCTGTCCACCGACAAGAATGCGGCCGTGCTGGATGTCTTCGAGCCCTGCGAGCGAGCGTAATGCGGTTGATTTTCCGCATCCTGATCCGCCGAGCAGTACGACCATCTCACCCGGCTTGATTTCAAGGTTGAAGTTATCCAAGGCTTTGGTGGTGGATCCTGCGTAGATTTTATCGATGCCAAACATCTGGACACCGCCGCCGCGTTCAGCGGATTCGGCGAGTACCGCTTGGGCGGCTTGAGTGACGCTCTGTTTGCTGACGGATGCGGTGTTGTTCTGCATGGGGGTCTCGGATGGTACGACGTGATGTTGTGTCAGAGGCATGGTTAGTTATTCTCCTTGGAGCGGCGCATTGCGCCGGAGATGAGATCGATGGACACGAGGAGCAGGACGCCGAAGAGCAGGGCGAGCAGGGACATGGCGGTGGAGATCTGCGAATTCGATTGTCCTAGCTGGTAGAGGGCGACCTGCAGGTTCATGCGTCCCAGAAGGGATGCGACCGTGTATTCGCCAAGTACGACGGAAATGGATATGAATGATGCCGAGAGCATGGATTGCCACAGGTTGGGCAGAAGCACGCGGAAGAATACGCGTGCCCATGAGGCGCCCAGCGATCGTGCCGTTTCGCATAGTGTCAGTACGTCAATGGAGTTGAGTCCGACTGCCAAAGCCCGGAATGCGTAAGGCATCACGAGTATTGCGTAGGCGAAGCACAGCCATATCGGGTTGCTGCTCAGCACGTCTGTAGACAACCAACGGTAGATTGGTCCAAGTCCTACGACGAGCACGATGGCGGGGATGGTCAGGGGGAGTGTGGCCACCCATTCGATGATGCGTTCCAAACGCTTCGAACGGATATGGGCGATCACCATGACCGGTACGAGGAGCAGCAGCATGATGACGACTGTCGCCACGCATAAGCCGAGCGATATCCCCAGTCCGGACCATAGGGTCGAAAGGTCGGCGCCCAGTGCGCTGCCGTCTGCGGTGAAGATCGCTTTCCACGGGTCAAGGCTCCATCGGCCGGATAAGGGATGCCGCAGGGTGAAGATCAGCATGGATAGCGGCGGGATGCCGAGGAACAGCGACGTGACGGTGAGGATGACCGTTTTGATGATGCGCTGTTGATGCACTCGGATGGCTCGCAGCTGCGGCGGAGCGCCTGCCTGTCTGGTGGCCGCTCGTGGAGTGTGCGATGCGGATGTTGTGTTTACTGCCATCGTCCGGCCCTCTTTTCCAAGGCATGGCTCAGCAGCATGACGATGGCGACGACGACGATCATCGCGAACGCAAGCACTTGGGCGAATCCCTGCTGGTTCGGGTCCATTTCGTTGCGCATGGCTCCTTGGATCATCAATGGAACGAGGATTGATCGCTGGGAGAACAGTGCGGCCGCGGTCGCGTATGCGGAGAATGCGTTGGCGAACAGCAACAGCAGCGCCGAAATGAATCGGGGCAGGAGCATCGGGCCGGCGATTTTCGTCCAGTATTGCCACGTGGTGCCGCCAAGATTTTCTGTGGCTTCCCGCCATTGTGGGCGGATCGAGTCGACTGCGGGCAGGAAGATAATGATCATCAACGGGATTTGGAAATAGCTGTACACGGTGACCAGGCCGGGTAAAGAGCTCAGCCAATTTGGGTTGACGGTTTGGCCGGTCAGTTGGCGGATCAGCATGGTGCCTACGCCGTTGATGCCTATGGTGGCGATGAAGGCGAAGGCGAGCATGACACCGCCGAATTGGGCGAGCACCGAGGACATGGCTGAGATCACCCGTCTGAGCATGCCGTTCGGTTGCGTGCCGATAGTCAGCGCATATGCGGCCGCTGCCCCCACGATGGCTCCAATCAGTGCGGATGTGAATGATACGAGCAGTGAGGTTGCGAATGCGGAAATGGTGTTTGGCTCGACGAGTTTACGGAAGTTCGTGATGGTGAATCCGCCTTGAGATGATTGAAACGCACCGAAGATTACGATTAGTGTCGGCGCGAGGAGAAAGCACGCGGTATATGCGAAGAAGGGCATCGACACCGCGAACGTGCCTAACTGTTTGCGATGCCGGGCGGTAATGGACAGTTGTGAAGACGCGGAAGGCCCCGCTGCCGCTGGCACGTGTGACATGCCGGCGACGGCGGGGGATTCCTGATACATTGTTGCAGTCATAGAAGGACATGCGCTTTCATGAATAATCGGTGTCGCTTCACCGTTGCGGTGTACGCCGTCGGGGGAATGCTCCAGCCTGTCGGGTCCGCCGATCAGTGTCGCGACACCGCAGTGTTTCAGTTGCCGATCGCCGAATCCCAGTTGTTCTGCAACCAGGTGGTGATGCGGGTGGAATCGGTGTTGGTATAAGTGACAGGGTCGCCCTCGATGGTGGTGGCGGATTTCAGCGCGGTCTTATCTACCGTTCCGTTCTTCTCCATCGCGTCGAGCAGTACCGGATTGGCGCCGCCTTTGAGCCACAGGTTCTGCGCCTCGGCGGTGTAGAGGAACTCTTCCCACAGGCGGGCTGCGGCGGGATGCGGGGCATCCACGTTGATGGCTTGGTTGTAGTAACTGACCACTTGGGCGTCCTTGAAAGTCTTGTACTTCCATGTGACCCCCTTCTTCTTCAGACTGCTCTGGTAGGAGGCTTGGTTGTAGGTCCAGTCGAAGACGACGCCGGTCTGGCCGGAATCGATGGTGCCGTCGGTGACATCCACGGTGGTGAGGTTGCCGGCCTGCTTGAGTTTCTTGAAGAAATCAAGGCCGGGTTGCAGGTTCTTGATGGTGCCGCCAGCCAGTTGGTTGGCCATGAGATAGCCGTTGAATGCGGCACCGGCTTCGGCTGGCTTACCGTTGAGGGCGACGGTTCCGGCGAACTTGGAGTCAAGCAGATCATTGAGCGAGCTGATATTACCGTATTTGTCGGCGTTCCAGCCGATGGACATGATGCCGGTGTAATCGGCGACATACTTGCCGTCGGCGTCTTTGACGGAATCGGGGATGTCATCCCACGCCTGCACTTTGTAAGGGGCGAACCGGTCGGTGTTGGTGGAGGCGACGGCAAGGCCTAAATCATAGACGTCGGGGGCTGCGTCGGTGCCCTTGTTGGTTTTACCGGCGTCGATTTCCTCCTTGGATGATGCGTTCGGGTTGAGCTCGGTGACTTTGATTTTCGGATACTTCTTCTTGAATGTCGTGATGACCTCACCGTAATCGGACCAGTCGTGCGGCAGGGCGATGACGTTGAGCGCGCCTTCCTTTTCAGCGGCTTTGACTAGATCGTCCAGCGTCCCGAAATCCTTGAGAGAAGTCGCCTTGGCAGACTGCTGATTGATTGGTGCCGATTTGCCGGACGATGCCGTGGATGATGAGGATGTGCCGCACGCCGTCATGCACAACGCGAGTATTGCGGCTATGGGGAGGGTCAGCGCCTTACGCAGTGAAAACATACCTATCAGTCTTTCTGAATTCTTTGCTGTCTGTTTTGGACATGAGGCACTATATGCGCCCGGATTGAAGCGGTGCTGACGATGACATGAATCCTTGGGGTATGTCGGTGTCGTGTCGTTGAACACGCGGTGAAGTATTGGAATTGCGGGAAGAACGATAGTCGTATGGACAAGTCTGCATTGTGTGGTAGTATATTTTCTCGTGCGCTGAACAGTGCATGGGAGCCCCTGTATCCCAATTGGTAGAGGAAGCAGCCTCAAAATCTGCGCAGTGTGGGTTCGAGTCCCACCGGGGGCACCGGTACAACCCGTCGGAAACGACGGGTTTTCTTGTTCCCGCAGGATGTGTCTCGTGGATTACAGGGTTATCGGGTTATAGGCCAACGCGTGTGTCCGGTGGTGGGGCCGGGCGTAGAGGGACAATCGTGGTGTTGCAAGCTTCGTTCCTCTTATACGCCCGTCTGCCGACGCTGAGTCAACCGACAGAGTCGTCGGAAGCGTCTGCCGACGCTGAGCCGGCTGTCAGTGTCGGTGGAGGCAGGGGAGGCTGGGATCGGGGCGGTGACGTGCGGGTGATGCGGGAGAACTGTCGGGATTTCCCGGTTCGTGCCTGTTCTCCCGTATCCGACGCGGGAGTTTACGGGAATCCGGCGTCCTTGCGGATATTGTCCCCACGGGAACGTTGGAAATCCGCGGTTCGTGAAAATCGCCCTTGAAACCGCCGACGGGAGAACACCGCCGAAACCGCGAATCCCCGATAAACTCCCACACGCAACACGGCATTGCGCCGACACTCGTACCGCCGTGAACCTGTTTGCGCCGACACCCCTTGCCTTGACATGGACTGCTGGTATTATCGCTAACAGAATGACGGCAGATCGTGCCTGCGGTGTGGGCCGCGGAGAAGGGCATGGATCGGTCTCGGCTTCGGTGCGGCGCGTGTCAGCGTGTCTGCCGGATAGTTAGGAAAGAGGCAGAGATGACTGCGAAGAATGAGACGGAACAGGCACAGCCGGCGACGCCGGTGCTCACTGATGACGAGCTGAAAGCCGTCGCAGCCGGAGAATCGGTGACATCTGTCGATGAACAGACGGCAGTTTCCGAGCCTGATGAGCATCGCAAGCGCACGGTTGTCGTCGCCGAAGACGAATCCGTCAACCGCATGGATCTGGTAGCCATGCTGGAAGACAACGGGTACGAGGTCGTCGGAGAGGCCGCCAACGGTGAGGAAGCGGTTGAACTCACCCGCAAGTATCGTCCCGATGTGGTGTGCATGGACGTCAAGATGCCGCGCATGGATGGCATCACCGCTGCCGGCGTGATTTGCGACGAGAACATCGCCCCTGTGGTCATGCTCACCGCATTCTCGCAGCCCGATTTGGTCAAGCAGGCCACCGGTGCCGGCGCCATGGCGTATGTGACCAAGCCGTATGAGGAGTCCAAGCTTCTGCCCGCTCTCGAAGTGGCGATGGGCCGATTCCAGGAAATCAACGATTTGCTCGACAATGTTGAGCGCAGCGAAAACGAGCTGAATGAGACTCGCGACCAGCTGCGTGAAGCTGAAGAGAAACTCAAGAAGGCGCAGGAATCACTTGAGGAGCGCAAGCTCGTCGATCGCGCCAAGGGACTGCTCATGGACAAGGCCGACTTCTCTGAGCAGGGTGCATTCCGCTGGATTCAGAAGACCTCGATGGATCAGCGTATTCCGAAGAAGCGTCTGGCCATGGCGATTATCGCCAAGTATGGTGACCAGAAGCCGGAAGCCACCGATGAGTGATATCGAACAGCAGAGCAATCGTGAAGGTGCCGCGGACAAGGATTTCCACGGCACCTTGCTTGTCGTTGACGGGCATTCCTTGGCATTCCGCGCGTATTTCGCCCTGCCGGTCGAGAATTTCTCGACAACATCGGGACAGGCGACGAATGCGGTGTGGGGGTTTGCCACCATGCTCGCCCAAGTCATTGAAGCGGAGCATCCTGACCGTCTTGCAGTCGCATTCGACGTCAAAGGCGGCACGTTCCGTAACGACCTGCTTCCCCAGTACAAAGGCACGCGTGAGGCAGCGCCCGAGGATCTGCTCACCCAGCTGCCGTTGATCCAAGAACTGCTTGACGCGTTAGGTGTCGCGCATATTGAGAAGCAAGGCTATGAAGGTGACGATATCATCGGCACGCTGGCGACGATGGGGGAGCGTGAAGGGTACCGTACGCTCGTCCTGTCAGGTGACCGAGACGCGTTCCAGCTGGTGGATGACGCCATCACCGTGCTGTATCCGGGGCACCATTTCAAAGACCTCAAGCACATGACCCCGCAGGCGATTGAAGACAAGTACCATGTGACCCCGCAGCAGTATCCTGATCTCGCTGCGCTGCGTGGCGAAACCGCCGATAACATTCCTGGCGTCCCGGGTGTCGGCGACGGGTATGCGGCCAAATGGATCAACCAGTACGGTTCATTGGACGGCATTATCGAACATGCGGACGAAATCGGTGGGAAAAAGGGCGAGGCGCTGCGCGAGCATATCGACCAGGTCAAGCTCAACCGTAAGGTCAACGCGCTGGTACGAGACGTGGACCTTGGCGTCGGCATGAATGATTTCGAGTTCGGCCCCATGGACCCCACAAGCGTGGCGTCGCTGTTCTCCAAGCTTGAGTTCGGGGTGCGTACCCGCAGCAAGGTCATCAAGGCATTCAGCGGTGGCAAGCCGGTTCCCGGATCAGTTACGCCCGTAACCCAAGCCAACGCTGACGAAGCGAACCCGAGCCCGCAGCCCGGCGAATCCGTCACGCTCACCCACGCGCAGAATGTCACGCAGGTCAGGTCTTGGCTGCAACGTCATGCCGCATCCGTCACCGCGCCCGAGCCGGATTCCGATGCCGTGATGCACGGTGCCGATACCGCATCCGAACCGGTTCCCGCCATCGATCCGCATGCGACGAGTGCGGCGACCCTCAAGCATGGCTGGGTGCTGTATGCGGAAGGAAGCGGCAAGCCGGGAAACGCGAATTGCGTGACTATTGCGCTTCTTGTCGACGATGACGCACTGGCATTCGCGTGCCCGCTTGACGACGACGTGTTGCAGGTGGTGCAACAGTTCATCGATAAGCATCATGACACGATGATTGTCCACGGCTACAAGGAGCACATGCACCTGTTGCAGGCTGCAGGCCTGATCGCGCGTCGACCCGCGTTTGACACGAAGCTTGCCGGATACTTGGTGCTTCCCGATTTCCACCCCGAATCCTTGGACCAGGCCGCCGAGCGTTTCATCGACGTGCATATCGACGCGCCGGAACGTCCTGCGCAAGGCCAATTGGACCTCGGTGACGAGGATGATGACGAGACGGCGCATGATGACGCGATTATCGCGACACGTCTGGCGACCATCCGGGAATTGGCGGTGAGACTGTCCTCAACGTTGGATGAGCGCCAGCAGTACGGTTTGCTCAAATCCTTGGAACTTCCCGTCTCTGAAGTGCTGTTCCGTATGGAGGATACCGGGGCTTGCGTCGACCAGTCACGACTGGCTGCCTTGCATGACCAGTTTGCCGCTGACGCCCGTCAAGCCCAGGAAATCGCGTGGAACGCGGCAGGCCGTCAAGTCAATCTGCAAAGCCCGAAACAATTGCGTTCGATTCTGTTTGAAGATCTCGGTCTCAAACCGTTGCGCAAAACAAAATCCGGGCAATACACCACTGACGCGTCGACGCTGACCGCCTTGTACGCGCGTTCAGCGAACGGCAATGAGCGGGCGAATGATTTCCTTGGGGCGTTGCTGCGCCATCGTGAGACCAATAAGCTCAAGCAGATCGTCCAGACGCTGATCGATGCGACCAATCCGCATGACAGTCGTATCCACACGACGTTCGAACAGACGGTCGCCGCAACCGGACGGCTGAGTTCCGTCGACCCGAACCTGCAGAACATTCCCAACCGGAATGTCGCCGGACGTGAAATACGTTCCGCCTTCGTTCCCGGCCCCGGGTATGCGTCGCTGCTCAGCTGCGATTATTCCCAGGTCGAGCTGCGCATCATGGCTGACCTGTCAGGCGATGAGGCGCTGATTGAAGCGTTCCGCTCGGGCGCGGACTTCCATAAGTATGTGGCGAGTCTGGTGTATCAGGTTCCGGTCAGTGCAATCACCCCGGATCAGCGCAGCCACGTCAAGGCGATGAGTTACGGCCTGGCATACGGGTTGAGCACGTACGGGCTCGCCCAACAGTTGCATATCAGCCCGGCGGAAGCCGACGTGCTTAAAGAAAAGTATTTCGCGACATTCGGTAAAGTCCATGATTATCTCGAATCCTTGGTCGCCAACGCCAAGCGCGACGGGTACACCGAAACGGTGTTCGGTCGGCGACGCTACTTCCCGGCCTTGCATTCCGCCAAACGGCAGGCGCGTGAGGCTGCGGAGCGTGCGGCGCTGAACGCGCCGATCCAAGGTTCCGCCGCCGATATCATGAAAATCGCCATGGTTCGCGCCGATCAGGCGTTGCGTGACGCCGGGGTGGCGAGCCGGATCATCCTGCAAATCCACGATGAATTGGTTGTGGAAATCGCGCCCGGCGAGGAGAAACAGGTTTCCGCCCTCGTCCGCGATGCGATGGAACATGCCGTGAATCTGGCGGTTCCACTTGACGTATCAGTCGGCATCGGTTCCGACTGGCAGCTGGCCGCCCACTGAAGCCGAGTCGGACGCCGGATCGCGCCACGTGAATGACCATACCGGCAAGAAAGCGAGGGAATATGCCGAACCTGCAGCAGATCACCGATGTGCTGGAAACGCTCTACCCGTTGCGGTACGCGGAATCATGGGATGCGCCCGGGCTGATTGTCGGCGATCTTGACGCTCCGGTCACGCGTATCGCGTTCGCCGCCGACCCCACGCGTGCAGTGGTTGAGCAGGCGGTCAGCGGGCATGCCGACCTGCTGGTCTGCCACCATCCGCTGCTGTTCCGTGCGGTCCACGAAGTGTCGGGAGCCGGCGTACACGGTGCGATTGTCAGCGAACTGTACCGCAACGGTTGCGCGCTGTGGGTGGGGCACACGAACGCGGACGCCGCATACCGTGGTGTCGGGCAGGCAGCCGCCGACGCGTTCGGACTACTCGATCAGCGGCCGTTGACGCCGATCGACGACCCCGAGTCCGCTCATCCGGTCGGCATCGGACGGGTGGGGCGTCTCGCCGAACCGATTCCGTTGCGTGATTTCGCCAAACGTGTCGCGCATGAACTACCTCACACGGAGTATGGCATTCAGGTTGCGGGAGATCTTGACGCTCCCGTCCGTACGGTCGCCGTGCTCCCGGGATCGGGCGACTCCATGTTCGATGAGGTGCGTGCCAGCGGCGTCGACGTGTATGTCACATCCGATTTGCGGCATCATCCCGCAACCGATGCGCTCGAACAGGCGCGTTGGGAAGCTGAACTCAGACGTCGCGGATTGCATGCGGGCAGCGGCGACAAGCATATGCGCCCCGCGCTGATCAACACCCCGCATTCGGCCATCGAATCCCTATGGTTCCGTTACGCGCTTGAAGACGTGCCTGCCGCAGTGCAAGCACGGACCGGGCAAAGCCTGACGGCATGGTGGATTACCATGAGAACCGACCCGTGGGACATGGTGGTGCGCTGACGGATGCGTGTACACCACCGTTCAAGATTACGCATGCAGGGCGAACCGAAACAAGGAGAGCACGATGGAAGACCAGCATACTGACAGTGCGGCGGAACACAGTATGGAGCGTTTGCTTGACGCATCATCCGATGGCGTTGATATGAACGGTTCCGTCACCATCGCATCAACAACCACGGTGTTCCGTGGACCGATTTTCACCGTGGATGATGTCGAACTCGATCTGCCGCTCGTCAGCGGCGGAACCACGCGGATCAGGCGGCAAATCATTCGGCACGCCCCATGCGTGGTCATGCTGGTCCATGACGTGCCCGGTGACCGGTATCTGATCGAACGTGAATACCGCATCGGTTCCGACCGGTTCGCCTACGGTCTGCCCGCCGGACTGATGGACAAGGGCGAGAACCCTGAGCAGGCGGCCTTGAGGGAGCTTGCGGAGGAAACCGGAACCGTCCCCGATGATGCCGCCGTCCGGTTCGATCATGCGGGCGCCTACTATTCGTCCGAAGGCATGACCGACGAGCTCGCACACATCATGGTGATTCATCTTGACCGTTGGCATACTGAAGACCGCCGCTTCGACACCGACGAACACGTCGAATCCGCGTGGGTCACCTGGCGGCAGCTGCTCGACACCCCGGTGACGGAATCGAACGCGATCATCGCCATCCAGCATGAAATGCTGCGCCGGACACGCTGAACGGCATACGGACCCCATGCAGCAGAACACGCGTCTGCAATTGCGCAACGTGGAAGCCTAAAACGTGAGATACTGGAATCATGCAAATCAGACCTGGTTCCATGTTTCCGCTCGGAGCAAGCTATGATGGCGCGGGCGTGAATTTCGCATTGTTCTCACAGGTGGCAGACAAAGTTGAACTGTGCCTGTTCGATGAGCATGATCATGAGACGCGCGTGGAAATGACCGAACAGAACTCGTATGTGTGGCACAATTACCTGCCAGGCATACAGCCTGGTCAACGCTACGGGTATCGCGTCTACGGTCCGTACGACCCCGACCACGGGTTGCGTTGCAACCCGCACAAGCTGCTATTGGATCCGTACGCCAAAGCGATCGAAGGCAACATCGATGGTGATGAAAGCCTGTACTCGTACTGGTTCCGCAGCCCGGACGACACGCACGACATGAACACGCTCGATTCCGCAGCCCACACGATGAAGGCCGCGGTCATCAACCCGTACTTCGACTGGGGCAACGATCAGCATCCGTTCATCCCATACCATGATTCGGTGATTTATGAAGCGCATGTGCGCGGCATGACCAACCTCAACAAGCAGGTGCCCCCGGATATTCGCGGCACTTACGCGGGACTGGCCTACCCAGGCGTCATCGAATACTTGAAAAAGCTCGGCGTCACCGCCATCGAACTCATGCCGATCCACCAGTTCGTCAACGATTCCTTCCTCCAAGAGAAAGGTTTGAGTAACTACTGGGGGTACAACACCATCGGTTTCTTCGCCCCGCAAAACTCGTACTCCAGTTCGGGGGAGCGCGGCGAACAAGTCAACGAATTCAAGTCGATGGTCAAGGCCTACCATCATGCCGGCATGGAAGTCATCCTCGACGTCGTCTACAACCATACCGCCGAAGGCAGCAACTACGGGCCGACGTTAAGCTTCCGCGGCATCGACAACATGGCCTACTACCGGCTTGTGGACAACGACCAGCGCCATTACTTCGACACCACCGGCACCGGCAATTCGCTGCTCATGCGCTCGCCGTACGCGTTGCGTCTGATCACCGACAGCCTGCGGTACTGGGTGACGGAAATGCATGTTGACGGGTTCCGTTTCGACCTTGCGGCGACATTGGCACGCCAGTTCCAAGAGGTTGATAAGCTTTCCGCGTTCTTCGACATCGTTGAGCAGGATCCGGTGATTTCCCGGGTCAAGCTCATCGCAGAACCGTGGGATTTGGGTTCCGGTGGCTATCAGGTCGGCGGATTCCCGTCCAGCTGGTCCGAATGGAATGGCAGATACCGTGATTGTGTCCGTGATTTCTGGCGTTCGCAACCGTCCACATTGCCTGAGTTCGCGAGCCGACTGATGGGCAGCTCGGACTTGTACGAGCAAAATGGCCGTAGGCCTGTCGCGTCAGTGAACTTCATCACCGCGCATGACGGATTCACCATGAACGATCTGGTCAGCTACAACAGCAAGCATAATGAAGCCAATGGTGAAGGCAATCGCGATGGCGAAAACAACAACCGTTCGTGGAACTGTGGTGTTGAAGGCCCGACCAGCATTCGTGACGTCAATGAGCTGCGCCAGCGGCAGATGCGCAACATGTTCGCCACCCTGCTGGTGAGCCAAGGCATCCCGATGATTTGCGGCGGTGATGAGGTTGCGCGCACCCAGCAGGGCAACAACAACGCGTACTGTCAGGATAACGAGATTTCCTGGACCAACTGGAATCTGACGGATGATCAGAAGAATCTGCTCAAGTTCGTCAGCAAGATGGTCCACTTGCGGCTTGACCATCCGGTGCTGCATCGGCGGCGGTTCTTCACCGGTCGCACGCAGGGTGATAACGTGACCACCATCCCGCAAGTCGAATGGTTCGACCATCTCGGCCGGATCATGGATATGGACGACTGGCAGAACACGCATGCCTCATCCATGATGGTGTACTTGAACGGCAAAGACATTCCCGAGAGCGACTGGTATGGCAATCAGATGATCGACAACGATTTCATCCTGATTTTCAACGCGCATTACGAGCCGATCATGTTCACCCTGCCGGATGAGAAATACGGTTCCAAATGGCAGTTGATGGTTGACACGTACAATCCTGATGGGCCGGAATTGAGTTACGAAGCAGGATTCGACATTACAGCGCAGTCACGCAGTTTCCTGTTGCTCATGAGCGCTGATAACGCGAATAAGGATGAACTGTTCTGATTCATCCCGTTCAAGCGTACTGCAGCCCGCTCACTGGTCGGATGCGAGACGGGATTCCAGAGACGGCTCGACCGCTGTCCCTGAGATCCCGTTCTCGTGGCGGCGAGGCCAGTGCCAATGATGCCGCTTTCCACTCGTACCGTCATGGGCGTCCGGCGTATTGTTCGCGGACGATTCACGGGTGACCGGCACATTCACAGGGATGGGAACGGTTCGCATGCTGTCAGCCGTAGGATTGGCTGTCGCCGCATCATACTGCGCGTGAAGCAGTTGCGCTTGCATACGGTCGGTTTCAATCGCGGCAATCTGCCGGGTGAACACGACAAACCATCCGAGAAACAGCAGTCCGGCAAGCGCTTCGACATTGGTGAGCGTATTGTTGCCCTCCAGCCAGATGACGCCCGCATACGCGCACACCACAATCGCGAGATCGGAAATCACGTAGACGGCTTTTGACAGTTGTGGAGCCAGCCAGGGCAGTGCGATAAGCAGAATACCCATGACGCCGGGAAGGCTTCTGGCGAACACGTTGTGCAGGATGGGGTGGGGCGTGTAGCGGAACATGCCGATGCCGAAGAATTCAATGCCGGCGAGCGTCAACAGGATAGCGAGAATAACGGTGCGCTGAACGAAATGGGGGATAGGGCCCGACCCCAGTTTGGTCGCATCGCCATGCCAGCGCAACCGTTGCCGGTAGTTTGCCACCAGTTCGGTGATGGCGAAGTAGCTGATGATGACGATGCAAATGCCGCCAAGCATGAGCGTGGAATTGAACATGCGCGCGGCGAACGTGGTGCGGTCACCCAACTGAGAGAAATTGTTGTTCGCCCAATACGGGTCGTCACTGGTCGAACCCGCTGTGCTCACGCCTGCGATGATGAAGAACGGCAGGAGCGACGCCAGCGTCTTCGCGTTCATGAGTTCCGCCTGCACAAAGGTGACGTAGCCGAAGATTGCGCAGAACGCCGCGCAGATTGCGGGGAGGTATCCGCTCATGGCCTTGCCCATCATCCCGTTGATCATGTCGAGGAACATGAAGGATGTCAGGAATATCGTCGACCCGTACACCACGGACAAGGCGAGCACCTCGAACAGGCGGCGCAAGACGAGATACCAATGGCGCTGCTCGTGCAGCGAGCGGGAGAAATGCGTGTATCCGACGATGAACGAGAAGACCGCGCATGCGGCGTCGATTGCGGCGCATGCGGTGAACGTGCGTTGGGTGAGCTGCCAGATCGCGGGAGCGTGAGCGCGATACAACGTCATCGCCATGAATCCGACCGCCGCACAGATGACGCAGGAAATAAGCCCGAACGATTCAGCCCGCTGATTGCGCCCCACCTTGGTCTCCTCTCTGTCTGACTGAGGCCATTGTATCGCCAGCGATAGAGGGGCACGAGCGTAGACAATCATCGGTGCCTTCCAAACGGTTACGTTAGGTGGGTTGTTTGCGTCACTGGTTTGTGGTGCCTTCCAAACCGGTCACGCTGGGGTTAAATGACAAAATGTGTGTTTTATTCTGCCACTTATCCCTACTGCCGCAAGGCGTGTCGCGGGGTGATTTTGGATCCGTGGCATTATCGGCATCCCCACTTGACTTTTCCGGAAAACCTGATCCAGCGGCTTCAGATGACAGGCGAAAGGACATCATCCCAGACACCCTCCAAATAGCAACCAGTAGAAGGGATATGACACCGACATTCACACGGATGAGGGCTTGATGCCAGGACCCACCGAGCAGGATGCGCCAATGACGCTACCTCGACACGCCGGAATAAAACACACATTTTGTCATTTAACCCTCACGCTGGGAGCGCTGTCAGCGTAGACAGTTGGTGGGGGAAGGGGACGCTTCATGCCCGCACTTGTGCCGGCAGTGGTGCATAGTTGCACACGTTTGTCGCACACGCGGTTCCCGTGGCTACGCAAAAGCCGCGGGATCGTTGCAATTCCGCGGCTTTCAGGGTCGGGCTGACAGGATTTGAACCTGCGACATCCTGCTCCCAAAGCAGGCGCGCTACCAAACTGCGCTACAGCCCGATGTGTCAAACGGCACAATCACCCATTATACCTAAAGCCAAGACGAGTACGACACGACACTGTTATTCCATCGCCATTTCGCCGGAGTTCCACCGTTATTGCATTGTCATTCCCGCCGCCCTTCCGTTCTGTCTGCACTGGCTTGTCTCGCAGACTTTTCTCCCATATGCTGTGATGAGGCGTCGCCAGATGCGGCGTTTCGGATACTATGGTGACCATGACCGAACACGCATATTCCGACCCTTGGCCCGCGCCGGTGGCGAGCCGTCCGCTTAACGCGACTGTGACCATTCCGGGCAGCAAATCGCTGTCCAACCGTTTCCTCATCCTCGCCGCGCTTGGCACGAAGCCGGTCACGCTGCACGGATTGCTGCGTTCACGAGACACCGAACTCATGATGGACGCACTGCGCACGCTCGGTGTGCATTGCGAGGCGAATCCAGACACCGAGACCACGGTGACGGTGACGCCCCCGGCCGGCGGGCGGTTCCACGGTTCGGATACCGTGTATTGCGGGCTCGCCGGCACGGTGATGCGTTTCGTGCCCGGCCTCGTCCTGTTCGCCGACGGTCCGGTCCGCTTTGACGGGGACGAGCAAGCCTATCAGCGGCCGATGGGGCCAATCCTCGACGGTCTCGAGCAACTCGGCGCGACAATCGCCTACGAGGGGGAGCCCGGACGATTGCCGTTCACCATCACCCCGCCACAGCATGCGCATATCGACGGCCAGCGTCGGTATGTCGCCATCGACTCGTCATCATCCTCCCAGTTCATCTCCGGGCTGCTGCTGATCGGTTCGCGGCTCCCCGGCGGGCTTGACCTCGCCCACACCGGCGAACACCTGCCCAGCATGCCGCATATCCGCATGACCATGCATGATGTCGAAGCCGCGGGTGGGCATATCAGCATGCCCGAGCCGGGACACTGGATCGTGGATCCCGCGCAGCTTGCACTGCCTGCGGACGTCACCGTCGAACCGGACCTGTCCAATGCCGCGCCCTTCCTCGAGGCGGCGATGATCGCTTCCGGCAGCGTGTCCATACCGAACTGGCCGTATATCACCACCCAGCCCGGGGGACTGCTGCCCGGAATCCTGCAACATATGGGCGCGAGCATCACCCTCGACGGCACACCATTCGACGAAGCCATGCGTCAAGCCCAAACCCAACCACACGCATACACCCACCGGTCGGGAACACTGACCTTGACCGGCAACGGCACCATCCACGGGCTTGGAGATTACGACATGTCCGCCGCGGGGGAGATCGCCCCGAGCATCGCCGCCGCGGCCGCGCTCGCCGACACGCCGTCAGCGCTGCATGGCATCGGGCATCTGCGCGGCCATGAGACCAATCGTTTGGCCGCGTTGGTCACCGAAATCAAGCGGATCGGCGGAAAAGCCGAGGAGCTGCCTGACGGGCTTGCCATCGAACCTGTCCCGCGCGCTTCACTGCACGCTGCGGTCATGGAAAGCTACGCCGACCACCGTATGGCGACCTTCGCCGCCATGATCGGGCTCGCCGTGCCAGGCATCGAAATTCGCAACATCGCGACCACACGCAAGACGATTCCCGATTTCCCCGGCATGTGGTCGGATATGCTCGCGCAACACTGATTCGCGTCATCGCTGTTGTGGCAACTGGGATTGTGTGATCGCGCCGTATTGCTTGTGATTGCTCCCATCTCTGTTTCTACCGACGCTGAGCGGACTGTCAGCGTCGGCAGAAACAGAGATGGGATCCGCTGGGGGTGCAAAGGAAGGCACCACGCACCTGATTGTGACACGCAAGTATATACGAATGAGGGGCTGTGAGGATGTTTCTGCGCATCCTCACAGCCCCTCAACTGTGCCAACGTTCAGCGGTTACCGACTGTGTCATTGACCAGCCGGTCAAACTGACTGGCGTATTCAGCGGGTGAACTCGTTGCCATAGGAGTCCTTGCCCTCCGCGGCGATGGTCGCGGACTTGCGGGCGATGGCGAGCTCCTCGTTGGTCGGCACGACGGCGATGACCACGGAGCTGTCCGTCGTGGAGATGACGCGCGGTTGCTTGGAACGCGTATTGTTCTTCTCCTCGTCGAGCTTGACACCGAACGGGGCGAGACGATCGCACACCATCTTGCGCACGATTTCGTCGTTCTCGCCGACACCGGCGGTGAAGGTGATCACGTCGACGCCACCCATCTGAGCGGTGAAGTCGCCAACGTACTTGATGATGCGGTGCACGTACACGTCGAGCGCGAGCTTGGCATCCTTGTCGCCGGCAGCAACCAGCTTGTGGACCTCACGCATATCGGCGTGGCCGCACATGCCGGTCAGGCCGGAACGCTTGTTGAACAGGGTGTCCAGCTCGTCCACGCTCATGTGGGCGTTGCGAATCAGGTGGAAGACGGCAGCCGGGTCGATATCGCCGGTACGGCCGCCCATCATGAGGCCCTCGAGCGGGGTCAGGCCCATGGAGGTGTCGATCGGCTTGCCGGAGATCTGCGCGGATGCGGAAGCGCCGTTGCCGATGTGCAGGACGATCTGCTTGAGGCCTTCAGCGGGCTTGCCGATGACCTCCGGGACGACGGAGCCGACATACTCGTGGGAGGTGCCGTGGGCGCCGTAGCGGCGGATGTGATACTGCTCGGCGATGTCCTTGTTCAGCGCGTAGGTGCTGGCCTCGGCCGGCAGCTGGAAGAAGAAGGAGGAATCGAACACGAAGACCTGCGGCACGTCAGGCAGCAGCTGACGCATGACTTCAGCGCCCTTGGCCTCCGGGCCGTTGTGCAGCGGGGCGAGCACGGCGAGATCCTTGACCTGGTTGATGGTCTTGTCGGTGACGAGCGCCGGCTTCGGGAAGATGTAGCCGCCCTGGACCACGCGGTGACCGACAGCCACAATGCCGGCCTCGGACAGCTTCGGGCCGTACTGCTCGAAGAAGCCGAGCACACGCTTCAGACCCTGCTCATGATCGTGGATGGGCTCTTCGAGCTCATGCTTCTCACCGTTGTACTCGTGCTTGTAATGGCCGTCGGTCGGCTCGCCGATCTTCTCGACAAGGCCGGAAGCGAGACCTTCGCCGGTCTCGAGGTCAACCAGCTGGTACTTGATCGAGCTGGAACCCGAATTGATGACAAGGACGGTTTTCGCCATAGTGGGCATCCTCCATTGTTGTGTACGATCCGTGCGGTTCTGCACGGCTACCATAGCTGACTTTACTCGCGAGCGGCTACAAATCGGGGCGTACGCCATGGCGGATCCATGAACGTACGCCCCTTACAACCTTGCTCGCAAAGCCGGAGTTCCGGTTAGTCCTCGTTCGTCTGCAACGCCGTCAACGCGATGGTGTTGATGATGTCTTGGACCGTCGCGCCGCGGGACAGATCATTGACCGGACGGTTAAGACCCTGCAGCACCGGTCCGATCGCGCGGGCGCCCGACGCACGCTGGACTGCCTTGTACCCGATATTGCCGGCGCTCAAATCCGGGAAAATGAACACGTTGACGTGCCCGGCGACCGGGTTGCCCGGCGCCTTGGTTGCAGCCACCTCCGGCTCCCACGCGGCATCGAACTGGATCGGCCCGACCAGGGGCAAATCCGGCTGCTGCTCATGCACCAGAGCGGTCGCTTCCTCGACCAGGTCAACGTCCGGGCCTTTGCCTGAGCCAAGCGTCGAATACGACAGCATGCCGACGCGCGGCTCGATGCCGAGGCTTTTCGCGGTGTGCGCCGATTCGATGGCGATTTCCGCGAGCTGCCGGGCATCCGGGTTCGGGGTGATCGCCACGTCGGCGAACACGGCGACATGGGTTTTGAAACACATGAGGAACGCACCGGATACCAGCGAATTGTCCGGCTTGGTCTTGATCACCTGCAAGGCTGGACGCACCGTGTTCGCCGTGGAGTTGACCGAGCCGGACACCAGTCCGTCCGCCTTGCCAAGCACGACGAGCATCGTGCCGAAATAGCTCGGATCCTTGAGCTGCTCGCGCGCCTTGTCAGGCGTCATGCCTTTCTTGGCCCGCAGCTCGCACAGCTTGTTAATCATCGGGGTGAGAACGGTTTCATCGTTCATGCTCTGGAAGTGTGCCTTGGACAGGTGTTTGAGTCCGAGTTCGTCGCCATGCTTGAGGATATCGTCGCGTTCGCCAAGAATCAGCAGATCGACGACTTCGCGTTCGAGCAGATAATCCGCGGCCTCGAGAATACGGCCTTCTTCGCCTTCCGGCAGTACGATGGTTGCACCGGACTCCTTGGCGCCATGCAGCAGTTTGTTCTGGAACGCGTACGGCGTGGTGGCAGGGGAGAAGGGCGTGTCGATTGCCGCCCGGACCTCATCGGCGGGAGCGTTATCGCGGAATGCTTTGAGCGCGCGCTCTGCGGCATCGTCATGCTCGGGATCAGGGAAATCGACCGCGGGAATCGTCCACACCGGAATATCGAGCCCGGACAAGGCCCGGCGGGCGTCAGCCGCTTTCTCGGGCGTGCAGCCGGTCACGAACACGCCGACGACGGCCGAGCCGCCGTGTTCGATCGCCTGACGGCAGGATTCGACTGTCGCGAGCACTTCCTCGCCATTGCGTCGCATGGTGCACACGGCCAGGAACACCGGGGATTTGAGGTCGGCGGCGATATCGACGTCAAGTTCGAAGCTGTGCGGGTTGAACACGTGGGAGGCGTCGGTGCCGACGATGACCATGGCCTCGGCATTGCTGGCTTTCACCGTGTCGTAATAGGCGGAAACAATGTCGGGACGGACACACTGCGGGTGTTCACGGGCGTACTTTGGGCAGACGCCGCGCACATCATTGATATTCTGCCCGGCGTTTGATGCGTCAACGAGCGCTTTAGTGATGGGGCTCTTGCGACAGGCAATTGGCCGGAACACTCCGGTTCGCGCTACGGTGGTCAGGGCGTTGAGCACCCCGTACGCCACAACGTTGCGGCCGTTGCCGCCTTCTGGACTCGCGATATAAATCACTCGTTCCGACATACTGCTCCTTGATTCAGGCCGTCGCGCGTCTATGCACGAGGCTTGGACGTGAACTGTTCCGTTCCATTGTACGGTTGTTGTGTTGCACGGGACGCCGCTGTGTCGCTGTTTCGAAGAACGGTTCGCGTTGCCGCGGAATGAAAGAAACCGCGATGAAGGGACTTCAAAGGATGTTCTGTCGTGCGGCGCATGTCGGGACATGCATAACCGTGCAGATGCCCGGGGGAGAGCCTGCCATCCGTCATGTCATTGTCGGCTGACGCATGTCCGGGTATGCTCGGCATGGCAGGCGCAGAGAGACGCTGTTGACATTTCAGTGTTTTGATGAGTTGTGCATGTTACGGCATGCACAACACGACGGACGTCGCGGGGAGAGTTGCTTGGCATTGTGCGTCCGGTATCTTATGTATGCCCCGGTATGCGCAACACGGTGAACCTCTGAAGACGGGTAGCATCGGTTCATATTCTCCGATATTGCTTGCGAATCCACAACAAAACGGCAGGAGGGGCACTGGGATTGTTCCCGATGTCCCTCCTGAGCGGTTAAGGCTTATATCTCATGCGTCTTGTGACGCGTCAATCACTCGTTGTCGCCAGCGGCGGTGGTGGCGGCGGGGCTGTGGATGATACGGCTGAGTCGTTTTGCCATGGCGATAGGGCAGTGATAAGAGATAGAAGCCTGAAGCGTTCCTCTATCTGCGAATGATGGGGTCGGCGTGTCTTTGGTTGACAGCTGCCTGATAGATATGGCAAGCTGGATTTGCGAAATAAGGCGAACTAAGTTCGACTCGCTGAGGCCGCTTCGGGAAACCGGGGCGGCCTTGGTGCTTCTATGAGAACTGGAGATCACCGCAAGGAGGGGCGGCATGACCGGTTTACGCAAGTGCTTCAAGGATTATTCGGATCTCACCGCGTTGCTGCGGTCGCGCGGCATGATCGTGGATGATGTTCGTGCCATTCCCGTGCTCCGACGGGAAGGCTATTACATGATAATCAATGGTTACAAGGACCTGTTTCTGGACTCTTCCGTCATGAGAAGCTCCGATGGGGATCGGTTTTTGCCCGGCACTTCGTTTGAGGATATATACACGTTGTTCCGATTCGACCGTGAGCTGCGATCTACGCTTATGGACGGGATTATCCGCGCTGAGGCCGCTTTGAAGAGCCTGTGTGCTCACGAGTTTACTCGAGCATATCCAAACGAAGTTAACCCATATCTGAATTTAGGTCATTATGATTCTGCTCATCGTAGATCAGCAGAGACATTAATTAACAAAGTATTCAAACGTATCCTTGAACTTGACGATAACCCGCGCAATTGTGGTGAGTACGGCGGCAAGGCATACATCCGGCACTATATGAATGACATGGACAGGCAAGTGCCGCTGTGGGTGCTCGCAAACGATTTATCTTTCGGACAGATTGTGTGGTTCTACCAGACGCAGACGGCGGCTGTTCGGCTAGCTGTTGCCACCGCGTTCACGGGAATGGGTGGTGCCCGGAGAAGTCGAAGACTGACAGCTCGCACGCTTGACAGCATGTTCAACCGTCTGGTGTTCTTTCGCAATCTGTGTGCGCACGACGAGCGTTGCTACAATGCACACTTCGATAACAGAATGAATGAATCCGTCGCGCATGCTTTCCAGGATCTCGCCTATCTTCTTGACTCTTCTGACTATCGGATAATTCGCGAACGTCTTGATGATTTGGTCTCTGGATTGTATCGCGATTTGCCTTCGCATGCACGAGAAGCGCTCCGTCAAGTGGGGTATGGTACGGGAAGTTTGTGATTTTCCCGAATAACTTCGTAATCCAGTGCGAGAATCACTTGCATCGACGATGGACGGTATTTGCGGTGAAATGAATATGACATGAGGGGCACCGGGATTGTTCCCGATGCCCCTCATGAGCTTAAGGCTTATGCCTGTGCGTCTTGCGACGCGTCAATCACTCGTTGTCGCCAGCGGTTGCGGCGGTGGCGGTGACAGCACCCTGCTTGGAGGTGTTCACGCCCGGCCACACCCAGTCGGTGTAATCCGGATGATCGTAGCCGTTGTCGACCGCGAACTGGAAGGCTTCGCCACGGAAGGCCTCCAGCTTGTCGATCTCGGCAGCGTACTTGTCGGCATCAACCATGCGCAGAGCCTCAGCGGTCAGCTCGTAGCGGTCGATGTTGTTGACGCGCACCATGTCGTACGGCGTGGTGGTGGAGCCCTGCTCTTCGTAGCCGTGAACGTTGAAGTTGTCGTGGTTCGGGCGATCGTAGATCAGGCCGCGCACGTCGCGGGCATAGGAGTGGTAGGCGAACAGGACCGGCTTGTCGGTGGTGAACAGGTCAGCGAACTCCTCGTCGGTGAGCGCCTCGTTGTTCTCCTTGGCGGACTGGAGCTTGACCAGATCCACCACGTTGACGACCTTGAACTTGATGCCGAGCTTGTTGAGCTTGTCGGCAGCAGCCATGATCTCCTGGGTCGGAACGTCGCCGACGGAAGCGAGGACGATGTCGGCCTCGTCGTTGGACTTGACGTTGGAAGCCCACTTCCACTCAGCAGCACCCTTCTCGAGCTCGGCACGAGCCTCGTCGAGGGACAGCCAGGTGGCGGCCGGCTGCTTGCCGGCGATGATCGCGTTGATCATGTTGGTGGACTTGAAGCACTTCTCGGCGACGGCCAGCAGCATGTTGGAATCAACCGGGAAGTAGATGCCGATCACGTGGTCGTTGTTGAAGCACTTGTTCAGCAGCACGGAGGTCACACCCGGATCCTGATGGGAGAAGCCGTTGTGATCCTGACGCCACACGTGCGAGGAGACCAGCAGGTTCATGGAGGAGATCGGCTTACGCCACGGGATCTCACGAACCGTTGCCTCCAGCCACTTGGCGTGCTGGTTCAGCATGGAATCGATCACGTGCACGAAGGACTCGTAGGAGCTCCAGATGCCGTGACGGCCGGTGAGCAGGTAGCCCTCGAGGAAGCCTTCCATCTGGTGCTCGGAAAGCTGCTCGGTGACCTGGCCGGTGACAGCCATGTGCTCGTCGACCTGAGCGGACAGGTAGCCGGCATCCCACTGCTTGTTGGTCACTTCGTAAGCGGCAGCAAGACGGTTGGAAGCGGTCTCGTCCGGTCCGAAGATGCGGAACGAATCCGGGTTGTTCTTGATGATGTCGCGGCAGTAGACACCGAGACGACGGGTGGCCTCAAGCTGGCCCCAGCCGTGACCGTACTCGGAGACTTCCTTGACCTCGTAGTCCTCGAGCTTCGGCAGGTTGAGCTCTTCACGGATGCGGCCGCCGTTGGCGTTCGGGTTCTGACCGATGCGCAGCTCGCCCTTCGGCATGAAGGCGGTGACTTCCGGACGCACAGCGCCCTTGTCGTCGAACAGCTCTTCCGGCTTGTAGGACTCGAGCCAGTTCTTCAGCACCTGGAAGTGCTCTTCGGTATCGCGGGCGGAAGCCAGCGGCACCTGGTGAGCGCGCCAAGAGCCTTCGGTCTTCTTGCCGTCGATGAACTTCGGGCAGGTCCAGCCCTTCGGCGTGCGGAAGATGATCATCGGGTAGAACGGACGGGTCATGTCGTCGGTCTGAGCCGCGGCCTTGATGTCGCAGATCTCGTCGAAGACGGACTCGAACAGGTCGGCGAAGCGACGGTGGATGGACATGTGGTCCTCATCGTCGAAGCCGGCGACGAACTCGTACGGCTCGTAGCCCATGCCGTGGAAGAACTCGTGCAGCTCTTCATCGGAGATGCGGGAGAGGATGGTCGGGTTGGCGATCTTGTAGCCGTTGAGGTGCAGGATCGGCAGCACGATACCGTCGGTGCGCGGGTTGATGAGCTTGTTGGACTGCCAGCCGGTGGCCAGCGGGCCGGTCTCGGCTTCGCCGTCGCCGACGATGGCCGGCACGAACAGGCTCGGGTTGTTCATCACAGCGCCGTAGGCGTGGGACAGGGCGTAACCCAGCTCGCCACCTTCGTGGATGGAGCCCGGGGTCTCCGGAGCGTAGTGGGACGGAATGCCGCCCGGGTAGGAGAACTGGCGGAAGAACTTCTGCAGGCCAGCCTCATCCTTGGTGATGTTCGGGAAATACTCGGTGTAGGTGCCGTCCAGGTAGGACTGAGCGGTACCGGCCGGGCCGCCGTGGCCCGGACCCATGATGATCACCGTGTTCTGCTGGTGATCGGCGATGAGACGGTTGATGTGGCCGATGAGGAAGTTCAGGCCCGGGGTGGTGCCCCAGTGACCGACGAGACGATGCTTCACGTCTTCGCGGGTGAACGGCTCCTTCATCAGAGGGTTGCTGCGAAGATAGATCTGGCCGATGGACAGGTAGTTGGCGGTGCGCCAGTACTTGTCAACACCTTCGAGGGCTTCCTCGGAAACCGGAGCGTCGAGCTTCTTCCAAGGGGTGCCAATAACAGGATTCGTCATGTGTACTCCTGTACTCCTGCACTGTTCGTGCGATTGGTTGTTTACGTTCGGGCTGGAACTCTTTGGGCTTTGCAGTCCGCAGACTTCCCTCCCTGTCGCGTTTCATGGTACGTGGGGCACACGACTTTTGCACGTTTTTTTGCATGTGTGTTCGGAACTGTTGCCATTATTTTATGTATTGTGAGATTGAGATGGTGAGTATGTGAAGGTGAATGAGAGGTGACATCATCTCGAAACCCGCGGAATATCAAGGAATATAGCAGGCATCGAACATTCAGCACGTTCATTTCGCTAGAAAACATGGCGGCGTGTTGATGTTCGTCGTGTTCTTTTCGTGTTCGCTTGCGGCGAGGGTCGGTCTTTGGCGGCGGCCGTGCGTCGCCTGTGACTGGATGGTCACACGGCTGGCATGTACATGGCCGGATGGATACATGATGAGTGGCAACCCGACGCGATGCCGTGAATGATCATCGATACAGCCGCGCCGCCCGCGTCGTTGTCGCCTTGCCACGCAACAATATATATGTTGTTGTGATCAGTCGAAGATACAGATAGGGAGAGTCACCTATGGCGAAAGGTCCAGTACTCGTCGTCGATTTCGGCGCACAGTACGCCCAGCTCATCGCGCGTCGTGTGCGTGAAGCCAACGTGTATTCCGAGCTTGTGCCCCATTCCATGTCAGCCGATGAGATGCTTGCCAAGGATCCTAAGGCCATCATCCTTTCTGGCGGCCCGGCATCCGTATTCGAGCCCGGAGCCCCCGGCATCGACAAGAAGGTGTTCGAAGCCGGCGTCCCGGTGCTCGGCATCTGCTACGGCTTCCAGGTTATGGCATATGAGCTTGGCGGCACGGTTGATAAGGCGGCGCTCGGCGAGTACGGCAAGACCGAGACCAGCATCGATGACGCTGAAGGCATTCTCGCCGGTTCCCCTGCCGAACAGACCACGTGGATGAGCCACGGCGTGGCTGTGGAGAAAGCGCCTGAAGGGTTCAAGGTGCTCGCTCACACTGAGGGCGCTCCGGTCGCCGCGATGGAGGATGACTCCCGCAAACTGTACGGCGTGCAATGGCATCCTGAAGTCAAGCACACCCCGCGCGGCCAGGAGCTTATCGAGACCTTCCTGCACAAGTGCGCCGGTCTTGACCGCGATTGGGACGCATCGAACATCATTGAGGATCAGGTCAAGAAGATCCGTGAAGAGGTCGGCGACGCCCAGGTCATCTGCGGTCTGTCCGGCGGCGTGGATTCAGCTGTGGCGGCGGCGCTCGTGCATAAGGCGATCGGGGATCAGCTGACCTGCGTATTCGTGGACCATGGTCTGCTGCGCAAAGGCGAAGCCGAGCAGGTCAAGCATGATTTCGTCAAGGCGACCGGCATCAAGCTCATCGCCGTTGACGCTTCCGAGGACTTCCTCACCGCGCTCAAGGGCGTGTCCGAACCGGAACGCAAGCGCAAGATCATCGGTGAGAAGTTCATCCGCACGTTCGAAAAGGCGCAGCGTCAGGTCATCGAGGAAGCCGGCAAGAACGGCGCCGAGGTGAAGTATCTCGTGCAGGGCACCCTGTATCCGGATGTCGTCGAGTCCGGCGGCGGTGATGGCGCGGCCAATATCAAGAGCCACCACAATGTTGGCGGTCTGCCCAAGGATATCAAGTTCAAGCTGATCGAACCGCTGCGCACCTTGTTTAAAGATGAGGTGCGTGCGATCGGCACCAAGCTTGGTCTGCCGGACGATATCGTTTGGCGTCAGCCGTTCCCCGGTCCGGGGCTTGGTATCCGCATCATCGGCGAAATCACCCGCGAACGGCTCGATTTGCTGCGTGAAGCTGACGCCATCGCCCGCGAGGAACTGTCGAAGGCCGGTCTTGACCGCGATATCTGGCAGTGCCCGGTCGTGCTTCTGGCTGACGTTCATTCCGTGGGCGTCCAGGGTGACGAACGCACCTATGGCTCGCCGATTGTGCTGCGTCCGGTCAGCTCCGAGGACGCTATGACCGCCGACTGGTCTCGCGTCCCGTATGACGTGCTCGCCACAATCTCCACGCGCATCACCAACGAATGCCGTGGCATCAACCGCGTGGTGCTTGACGTGACCAGCAAGC